>Ga0302324_100001174_pt1 | contig 64461 bp, 63 predicted proteins | sample Palsa_T0_1_FD_201949 | JGI IMG/M metagenome (GOLD analysis project Ga0302324, IMG submission 201949) | Peat permafrost microbial communities from Stordalen Mire near Abisko, Sweden - Palsa_T0_1 | ecosystem: Environmental > Terrestrial > Soil > Palsa > Peat permafrost | place: Sweden: Abisko...
ATCGGCCCCTTAGTCGGTTCCCCCGGACCGTCCGGCACCGCCCCGGGACAAGCCCCGCCGGGCCGGCGGGGATCGATGGGTATCGCCCATCCGGACCTGCAGATCTTGAAGCAGCTTCCCTCGTACAGCTCGGATCCCAACACCCTCATCACGAGTCACGCCATGCAGATCTTGGATTTGCAGGCCCTCCCGTCCGGTTGGCTAATTCAAATTGCCCGGCCGCTCACAACCGCGCAGATCGACGCCGCCCAGAAGACCGCCGCCGCCGCCGGGGTCTACCTCGAGACCAACCAGGTCCAGAAGTCGCTGGCACCACTGCGGGACTGGTCCACCTTGGTGGGCATTCTGGTAGCGCTCGGTGTGCTGGCCATGACGGTCGGTCTGATCCGCAGCGACAGCGGCAGCGACCTGCGGACCCTCACGGCCACAGGAGCCAGCAGCAGCTCTCGACGCACGCTCACCGGCGCCACCGCCGGCGCCCTCGCCCTGCTCGGCGCGGTGCTCGGGACGGCTGGCGCCTACGGCGCCCTCCTGGCCTGGCACCGAAGCAACCTCCAACCCCTGAGCCACGTACCGACCCTCAACCTCATCATCATCGTCGCCGGCCTACCCCTGATCGCCACCATCGCCGGCTGGTTGCTCGCCGGACGGGAACCACCGGGGATGGCCCGCCAACCACTCGAATGAGGTCCCGGGCTACTCGTAGATGTCGGTGGGGGCTGGGCCGAACACGACCAGGTGGTCCAGTATCGGGGTCGGGTCGCCGGTCCATTGGAGATTGGCCAGCTGGGCCCGGCTGCGGCGCCCCATCCGCCACCGAAAGGCTTCGAACCGGTCAGTCGTGAGGACGACGATCTCTCCTTCACCCTCTCCGTCACGTGCCGGGCCGACCCGGTACTCCGCGTCCTCCACCACCACCCGGAGCGGAATCGGAGGTTGCAGCCAGGTGAGCAACCGCTCCGCCCCAACGCGGACAACGACTGTGTGGCGTGCCCCCAGGTTCACCGAGCGCGCCCCGGATGTCGTGCTCGTGAGTGGCGACATCGAGCACGGCAGGCCACACCTCGAATCCATCGACCATCTCCTCGAAGGGAGGCGCCAACTCGACCCACCTGGCCAGGATCTCCGAGAGCGACCGATCCCGGAAGCGGGCCACCTGAGCCGCGGTCTGCTCGTCGGATGGTGGCCCGGTCAAGCGTCCCGCAAGCACGTCCTCCACCACGGCGGTGAGATGCGCGACGACGTCGCGGACAGACCAACCCGGGCACGCCGGGACAGGGGCACGGTGGCGGATCGGCCAGATGCCGGACCAGGCGCACACCCGGACGGGCCCCGTTGGTCAGCAGCGTAGCGTCGCTCATGGCTTTCTCCTTCGGCCCCCGCTGGGTCGGCCCCCGCTGTGCCAGCCTCTCAGGGAGTGGACCAATATTGTGATATTGGACACCTATGAGATGGGTCAAATATCACAATATTCGTTTGAGGCACCGTCGATGTGATCTTCCAGTCGATCGAGCTGGGGAGCCGTCACGAGCTGCCTCTGGTGGCGGGAAGCCGTAGATGGAAGGACTTGGGCCGGGTGAGGGCGTCAAAGCCCAGCGTCGAGAGGGTGCAGCCCCGGCCCGAGTCCTTGACCCCGGTCCAGGCCAGGCGGGGGTCGAGGTAGTCGCACCGGTTGAGATACCAGGTGCCGGTTTCGACCCGGTCCCCGATGGCCACCGCGGCCTCGACGTCGTCGGTCCAGATGGAGGCGGTCAGGCCGTAGGCGCTGTCGTTCATCAGCCTGACGGCCTCGTCGTCGCCGTCGACGGCCATGATGCCGACCGCCGGACCGAACGTCTCCTCCGTCATGATCCGCATGCCGTGGTCTACGTCGGTGAGCACCTGCGGTGCCAAGTACGGGGTCCCCGCCCGATCGGCCGGAAAGCCGGTCGGATCGAGTAACGCCCGCCCACCCCGAGCGACCGCCTCGGCGATCTGGCCCCGCACGAACGCGGCCGCGCTCTCGCGCACCAGCGGCCCCAAGGTGACCTCCGCGTCGAGGGGGTTGCCGAGCCGGTAGCACCGGGTCGACTCGACGAAAGCGTCGACGAACTCGGCGTAGCGGTCCCGATGGACGTAGATGCGCTCGACCCCGCAACAGGATTGACCAGCGTTGAAGAACGCCCCGTCGACCAGCTCTGCGACGGTCGACCCCAAGGGGGCATCGGCGCGCACGTAGGCCGGGTCCTTTCCCCCCAATTCCAAGCCGGTGGCCACGAACCGTGCCGATGCAGCCTGCTGGACGGCGTGACCGCCGCTAACCGATCCGGTGAAGGCGACGAAGCCGACGCGCTCGTCGCCGATCATGCGGCCGACCGACTCGTGGTCGGCGTGGACATACTGAATCACGCCCTCGGGCAGCCCGACTGCGGCGGCCCCGGCCGTGTATCGCTCGGCCACCAGCGGGGTCTGGGCCGCCACCTTCAGGACGACCGTGTTGCCTGCGATCAACGCCGGGACGATGGCATTGACCGAGCACAGGTAGGGATAGTTCCACGGGGCCAACACCAGCACCACACCGAGTGGCTCCCGGCGGATGAACCGCCGTAAACCGGTCGCCTCGTCACCAACGGCGAGATCGGCGAGCGCCCCCTGGGCCGCGTCGGCCATGTAGGCGGCCCGTTCCTGGAAGCCGCGCTTGATCTCGAAGGGCGAGTGGGCGATCGGACGGCCCATCTGCCACGTCAGCTCCTGGCCGATCTCGTCGGCCTGATCAGTGATCCACTCGGCCAGGGCCCGCACCATCCGCACCCGCTCGTCGAGGCCAGTGCGCCGCCACGACCGCTGAGCGGCGACGGCCGATGCCAGCACCACGTCGATCTGCGCCGGGGTGGCGAGCGGGCGGCTCACGTAGACCGATCCGTCGACCGGGCTGATCGTGTGTTGGACGCCTGTGGCGAGTTCGGTCATTCGGGTGTCACGTAGGCGGCGGTGATGCCGCCGTCGACGAGAAGGTTGGTGCCGGTCACATACGACGATTCGTCGGAGGCCAGGTACAACACCGCCTGGGCGATCTCGGCCGCCTCGCCGAACCGCCCCATCGGGACGTGCACCAACCGGCGCTGGCGCTTGGCCTCGGTGTCGAGGAACTTCATGAGCAGCTCGGTCCGCAGCGGGCCCGGGCTCAAGGCGTTGACGCGGATGCCTTCGCGGGCGTGGATGACGGCTAGCTCCCGGGTCAGCGAGAGCACCGCGCCCTTGCTAGCGGTGTAGGCGACCTGCGGGGTGGCCGCCCCCACGCTGGCCACAAACGAAGCGGTGTTGACGATCGAGCCGCCCCCGGCCCGGCGCAGGGCGGGGATGCCGTACTTGCAGCCGAGGAAGACCCCTTTGGCGTTGACCGCCATGGTGATGTCCCAGGTGGCTTCGTCGGTCCCAACGGCGTCGTCGTCGGCGGAGTGCATGATGCCGGCGTTGTTGAAGAGGATGTGCAGCCGGCCGTACTGGCCTTCCGCGGCCGCCACCATGGCCTCGGCGTCGCCGGCCTTCGACACGTCGGCTACCACTGCCAGCGCGGCCCCGCCGGCCCCGCCGGCCCCGCCGGCCCCGCCGGCACCACCAATCTGGGCGACGGTCTCGTTGACCCCGGCCTCGTCGAGGTCGACGGCGACGACCGACGCCCCCTCGCGTGCGAAGAGCAGTGCCGTCTCCCGGCCGATGCCGCCGGCGGCGCCGGTGATCAGCGCGACCTTGCCTTCCAACCTCATCGGCGGACCCTTTCAGATTCTCGGTCGAAGTCGAAGTTGATCACAGGTGTTCGTCTATCCCCCCTATTGGCGCGACAACCGAACACCCGTGCGCGATGCGCCCCCTGCGACGGCCTCGACGGCCTCGACTGCCTCATCGGCTGCGGTTGAGCCGGCCGAACATGGCTTTGTTGGCCTTGTACAGGTTGGGGAACTCCGCGAAGAGGCGATCGTAGACGGCCCGGTTGGCTGGGTCGGGCCGGAAGGTGGTATCCACCTCGACCAGCGAGCGGACCTCCTCCCGCCGGACTGATCCCAGCGCCAGCCCCGCGAAGATGGCTGCACCCCGGAGGTTGGCGTGTAGCGGCTCGGCCACCCGTTCGATCTTGCGGTCGAGGACGTCGGCCACGATCTGACACCAGAGGTCGGCTTGGGCGCCGCCCCCGACGAGACGGATCGGGTCCAAGCGACGTTTGGTAAATTTCTCGGCCCCCTCCAGCAGCCAGCGGGAGTTGTAGGCGACCCCTTCCAGGACGGCTCGGACCAGATGGGCCCGGGTAGTCGTGAGCGAGAGGTTCTGGAACCCGCCGCGGGCGTGACGGTCCGCGATAGGGGTGTGCTCGCCCGTCAGCCAAGGGGTGAAGATCACGTTGCCGCTGCCGGCCGGGACCGTGGCGGCCAGGTCGATGAGGGCGCCGTAGCCGACAGAATCCCCAGCATCCGGGATCAGGCCGTCTCCTGGGGCGACGATGTTGTCGCGCAGCCACTCGAAGCACCGACCGGCGGTGTCCTGATTGTTGACCATCAGGTACCGGTCGCGGGTGAGGCCGGGAACGGTAGCGAGTTGTCGCACAATATCCGTCTTCTTCTTCTCCACCGGGCAGCTGATCCACGACGTGGTGCTGATGACCATGTGGGGTTCGTAGTCCATCACCGCGCCGGCCCCGACCGCGGCCGAGTGCAAGTCCAGCGTCCCGGTGACCACCGGGGCGCCGGCGGCGATTCCGAGCTCGGCTGCGACCTCCTCCCGGACCGTCCCGACGACCGCCCCGGTCGGGTGCAGCGGCGGCAGCTTGGCCGCGTTGACTCCTGACAGGCGGACCAGGAGGGGGTCGTAGCCCCGGATGTCCGGTTGGCGGGTGTCGGTCAGCCAAGAGGGAGTCATCGATCCTGGCGATGCCGCGGCCACACCCGTAAAGCGCATGGACAAGTAGTCGACCGGCTCCAGATACCAGCGGACCCGGCTGGCCACGTCGGGGCAGTCTTTTTCCAGATACAGCATGTGGCCGAGCGAGTCGTCGCCCGCCGTCGACGGCGGGACCCCGGCCCGACGGATCCACGCGACCGCGGCGCGCGGCCCGTATCCGGCGGCGGGCCCGCCCACCACCCGGCGCGAGTGGGCGCCCCCGCGGGTGTCCATCCACATCACGCAGTCCGACACCGGGTGGCCGCCCGCGTCGACAGGGACGGTGCTGGCCCACTGTCCGGTGACACTCACGGCAGCCACCTGGGCGGCGCGCACCGCCCCGCTCGCCATGGCCCGGCGGGTGGCGTCGACGATGATCTGCCACCACTCCTCGGCGTCCTGCACCGCTCCCCCGTGGTCGAGCCAGCGGGTCTTGACCGCGATGTGATCCTGCCATGCCACCTGGCCCACTAACGACACCAGGCCCACCTTCGGTCCCCCCGTGCCGAGATCGACAGCCAGCACGAAGCACTCTTCACGCGGGGCGGCGGCCGGCGCCGAGCCGGTCACCCGGCGGTCCCCGCCAGCCCAGCCGGCTCTGGCGGCAGCGACTGCTGCCTGTCCAACATGTCGGCCATGACCGTCCGGATAAATTCGTCGGCTTCGTCGGTCATGCCCCCGGCCACGCCGCCGTAGATGGCTCCGCTCCGAGGCGCCTCCGCGGCGTGCTCCACCGCGTAGACGACAGCCTCACTCAGGTCCGTGGCGAAGGCATCCGCCAGACCGGCCTGGGTCTGCGGCCGGGTGACGGCCATGTGCAGGGCGTTGGGGTACTGCTGGCCGTTGAAGCGCCAGCCCCGCAGGCGCATGAAGTCGTTGACGTGGTAGACGTCGAAGGCGTCCGAGGTGAAGCTAAAAAGGAAGGTCGGCTGGCCGATGATGCGCAGCTCGGGATGGGACCGCACCGCGTCCTGCATGGCCGCCGCCGTTTCGAAGATGGCCTTGGCGTAGCGGCGGTACCCGGCCCGACCCAGGTGAATCATGGCAGCCCAGGTGGCCGCCAGCAGCCCGCCCGAACGCGAGCCCTCGATCCCGGGGGAACAATACTTTCCGCCGCTCCAGTCGGTGAGAAAGAAGTACTGGGCGTCGCGCACTGCCCGGTCGCGGAAGAGCAAAGTGGACGTGCCCTTCAGGGCGTAGCCGTACTTGTGGGTGTCGGCCGAGATGCTGGTCACGCCAGGGACCCGGAAATCGAACGGGGCGATGTCGTAGCCGAGCTCCTCGCCGAAGGGCAGGATAAAACCGCCCAGGCACCCGTCCACGTGGAGGCCCACCCCTCGCGCCGCCGCCAGTTCGCCCAGCGAGGCGATGGGGTCGATGGTCCCGTAGCCGTAGTTGCAAGCCGAGCCGATCACGGCCACGGTCTGGTCATCGACGTGGTCGGCCACCCAGCCCAGGTCCACCTGGGTGGTTACCGGATCCACGGGCGCCACCCGGCACTCGACGCCGAACAGGTGGCACGCCTTGTCGAACGCCGGGTGGGCGGTTTCGGGTTTGATGACATTGGGCCGGGTCACGCCGCGCTGCTGGGCCGCGTGCTCCCGGTAGGCCAGGATGGCGTGCAGAATGCTCCCCGTCCCGCCGGTGGTGACCAGTCCGCCGGGCGTGCTCCCCTCGACGGCGTCGCCGTGGAAGAGGTCCAGGGCCATGGCAATGATCTCGCCCTCGAAGTTGGTGGCGCTGGGGCACATGTCACGCTGGAGGGCGTTGACGTGGGAGAACAGGGCGAACGCCCGGTTGAGGTAGTCGTAGTGATCGTGGTCTCCGCAGTACATCGTCCCTGAGCACTTGCCGGTCTCCCAGAAGGCGTCCTCCTCCTTGGCCATGGTCTCCAGCTGGGCCAGGACCTCCTCGCGGGGGCGGCCGGTCTCGGGCAGGGTGCGGTGGACGGGGAACCGATCGGCGTAGGGATACTCACTCATGGGCCTGAGCCTCCTGGGGTCGGGGCCAACTGGGGGCGGACGAGATCAAGGACGTGGGCGTGCAGCTCCGGGGTGGCGGCCGCGATGACGAAGCCGCCGTCGACGGGCGGATCGCCGTCGGGCCCGGTGATCACCCCGCCGGCGGCCTCGACGATCGGGATCAACGCCACGATGTCATACGGCTGCAGGCTGGACTCGACCACCAGGTCAATATGCCCCAAGGCCAGCAGACAATACGAATAGCAGTCCCCTCCGAAACGCTGGAGCCGAACCCGGGCGGCCAATCCCTCGAAGGCGGCGCGCTCGGACGGCGTGGCGAACATGCTCGGATGGGTGGAATACATGGCGGCCGCAGCCAGGTCGGTGGTCGGACGGGTTGCGAGGGGCCGGCGGGTCCCGCCGTGGTCAAACCAGCCCGCGCCCGCCACCGCGGCGAAGGTCTCGTCCAAGTACGGCTGCCGGCACCAGCCGGCGACCGGGCGGCCATCGACCATCAGCCCGAGTAAGACCCCCCACGCCGGGACTCCGGTGACGAACGCTTTGGTGCCGTCGATAGGGTCGATCACCCATCGCAACCGACCGACGGGGCCGGTCGTACCGCCCTCCTCGCCGACGATCTGGGCTTCTGGAAAAAGGGCCGCCAACTCGCGGCGCAGGTAGCTCTCGGTCAGACGGTCGGCCGCGGTCACCGGGTCGAACCCTTGTGCGCTCCCCTTGTCATCGATCACGAGCGATGAGCGGAAGTGCCGCAAGGCGATCTCCCCTGCCGCGGTAACGAGGGGCGTGACGGCGGCATCGATCCCTGCCAGATCGACCGCGTCTTCCACGGCTGGCAGCCTAGACAGGGGTTGGCCCGCTCGGTTCGCTCACGCCCGCCTATCCAGCCTGGGTGGGCATCCGCTGGTTGGTCGGAACGTTCGGTGCTGCCCCGCCTTCCTCGGTGTCCTGGACGACAGCCGAGCAACTGCCGTCGAGCTGCTGGGGGGCCAGGGGTGGGACGGGAAGCTTGGGGACGCTGGTGGCGGTCGGGCTGCGGAAGAGCGTCGAGGTCAGGTCGCCTACGGTCTGGCGGCGCCACGCCGAGACGTTGGGCACCTCCACCCCGAAGCGCTCGCCGACGAGCTGCAGCTGCGAGGTGTGGTCGAACACCTCTGAGGCGATGTGCCCGCCTCGGCTGAACGGTGAGATCACGAGCATCGGCACCCGTACGCCGAGCCCGAGCGGTCCGGTTATACCGAGGGTGCCAGGGTCGGGATCACCCAGCACCGGGGGTGACGCGGTGAGGTACTCGCCGGGTGTGCCGGGGGGTGCCGTCGGCGGCGCGACGTGGTCGAACCAGCCGTCGTTCTCGTCGTACATGAGGAAGAGGGCGGTCTTGGCCCATACGTCAGGGTTGGAGGTGAGGGCGTCGAGCACCAGCGAGGTGAAGTACATCCCGTTGTCCGGAGACGAGGCGGGGTGCTCGTCGAAGCCCAGGGGTGGGATGATCCACGACACACTCGGGAGGGAGCCGGCGCCGACATCGGCCACAAAGTCGTTGGGGAACGTCGGCGTGAACGCGTTGGTGTACAGCGACGACAGCGGATTCCGGAAGGCAGTGAAATACGGAAGGACGTGGTCGGTGACGAACATCACCTCGGGATTGGCCGTCGGGTTGTAGAGCAGTGGGTCCCAGGTCGGGTACTCGACGAGCGGCGCGTACTTGCCGCTCAGGCCGAGGTTGCTGGGGCTGTACACCTTCCACGGGATCCCGCTGTCCTCGAGGACCTCCTGCATCGTCGTCCACGTGCAGTTCCACAGCACGTCCGGCGTCTGGTTCGTGTCGGTGACCGGACCGCCGTTGGTGCCGGCCGGATCGATGGTGCCGCTGTTGGCCATCAGGCGGTTGGGGTGCGTCGGTCCGAGGATCGAGCAGTGGTAGGCGTCGCAGAGGGTGAAGTTGTCCGCCAGCGCGTAGTAGAAGGGCAGGTCGGCTCGCTCGTAGTAGCCCATAGTCATGGCGCCCTTGGCACCCTCGTAGGTCGACGAGGTGTGCACCGAGACGAAGGAGTCCATCTTCCCGCCGTTCCAGCACAGGTGCTGCGGGCCCCACTCGTGGGTGAGATCGTAGGTGCACTCCTCCCCCGCAGTGCTGTCGAGGTGGAAGGGCAGCAACACGTTCGGCGGGTCCAGGTCTGTCCCGCCCGGGTAGTTCTGGGCGAAGGCACCGAGGGAGCCGGCCGGGTGGTCGTCGAAGCCTCGTCCCCGCGGGTAGCGGCCGAAGTAGTGGTCGTAGGACCGGTTCTCCATCATCAAAAAGACGATGTGGTCAATGGCGCCGAGATCCGACCCGGCCGCCGGCGTCGACGCGGCCCGGGCAACCAGCCTCGCCGCCGGGGTGGACGCTGCCCTTCCGACCAGCCGCGACCGGTTGCCGCCACCACTGGTGGCCCACGCCGCCCCCGGGCGGCCGATGGCGGCGGCGGCGCCGGCTACACCCAGATACTTGAGCAGCTGACGCCTGGTCAGCCCCCCTCCCGTCTCGTCCTCTGGCGCGTCCATATCCCGGCCTCCCTCCCGATAAAGATTCGCCGGCGGGGGAACACTACCTTCGTCCTGGAGGCGAGCGACGGCTGCCAGAGCTACGTCCAGCCAGTTGCATGCGGTTGGGGGAACCCGCCCCGGTCGTGACGGAGGTATCAGGGCGCTCGGAGGGATTCCGACGGGCCACCCTAGCTACTGACCAGTAACTTACCGAGGAGAGCACATTCGCGCTTGCATCTTGACCGCGCCGACGTTACCTTAATTTGCGTGAGTACTAACTATAGTTACGAGCCCGAGACGTGGGGCAACGTCCTGACCAGATCGGAGGCTCTCGATGGCTAAGGTCCTGGCGCGACCGTTCGAGCCCACCTCTCTGCCGGAGGACAAGAAGTCCCAACCCGTCCGCTACTTCGCCGCCGTCGGCGTCGTAGCCGTCGTATTGCAGGCCTACGTATTGACCGAATGGCTTGTCCATGGTCCCACTCGGACGCCGAATGGTCCGACGCCGGTGCCGCACTCGCTCGACGTGTCCGTAGTCATTGTTCAGGGACTGTGCGTGGGTGGGTTAGCGGCCTTCTTTTACTTCGCCGTGGTGAGACCACTTCGTCGGGATCATCGTCTGCATTGGGACGGGTATCTGTTCTTTGGGTTCTGTTTGATGGCCTGGGGGGACCCGGGTGGAAATATGTTCAGGGTCTGGTTCACCTATCCGACGAATTTCGTTCAGTTCGGATCGTGGTTAAACTATATGCCCTTTGTTCGCTTGCCACATGCGGGGCGCTTTCCGGAACCTCTAGTCTCAACTTACACCGGGTACGTCTGGTACAACTTCATAGGCGTACTCTTGGGATGCAAGGTGATGCAGAAGTCTCGGGACCGTTGGGGACTGGGCCGGTCCGGGCAACTTTGGTGCGGATTTCTATTCCTGGTGTGCCTCGACCTGATCATGGAGGAGATCTGCCTGCGGCTCAATTGGTACCAGTACCACGAGACCATCGGTCCCGTGTTGGACAGGGGCAAGCCGTACATGCTGCCTGTTATCGAAGGTTTCTTGTGGGGCGGCTTGATGTTTGCGGTAGCAGTCGTGCGTTATATACGAGACGACAAGGGACAGTCACTGGTCGAGCGCGGCCTCGATCAGCTCCAAATCTCGACGCGTCGAAAGAACTGGGTTCGACTTCTGGCGTTGGCCGGATTCGTAAATATTTGTATTCTTGGCTATGCGCTAGCCGGCAGTTTCGTCGCCCTGGCTGGCACACCGTATTGGCCACAAGCTCAGAAGTCATATCTTGACGATGGTTTCTGCGGACCCGGAACAGATACGGCCTGCCCCAGCAACAACGTGCCGGTGCCACTCAACAGCCATTCCATCTACATCGACCCTTCTGGTAGACCCGTGTATCCACCGGGGAATACTTTTGGGGCGCCAGGAAAGTGAGATGCTCATGTTAGCGGTCACAACCGAAGGTATATTGACCGGTTCTGTATACGTTATAGCGGTCGTCATCGTCGGAATTGGCCTATGGCTGATCGTGCCCAGGCCCCGGATCCAGCGCCCCCGTAATTCGCGACGCTAGCTAGACTGCGTCCAGATGGCCGACCTCAATGGCGCCGGAACGACGCGAAGGACAAATAGCCGAGCGAGTCTTTTGACCGCCGCTCGGGTGCTGTTCGCTGAACGCGGATTCAACGGCACGAGCACCAAGGAGTTGGCGGCAGCCGCGCAGGTGACCGAACCGACTCTCTTTCGTCACTTCCCTACCAAGGTTATTCTTTTCGAGGCGGCCGTAATAACGCCGTTGCAAGAGTTCATTGCGGAACTGGCCGTCACCCTGACATCCCGAGAGCTGACCAACGCCTCGCCCTACGATCACGCCTACCATTTCTGCTCTGGACTCTACGAAGTCCTGGAGGAGAACCGAGCACTGATCGTGGCCCTGATCGCCACCAGAACGTTCAATGAGGCGGCCGCCGAACGCTTCCCAGAGGTCCAGTCGACCCTCACAAACCTTCTCGATCTCCTTGAAGACGTCACGCGAGCGGAAGCGATGAAGCGGGGCTGGGACGTGGATGCCGCCATCGTCGTCCGGCTCATCTTCGGGCTGGTGTTCTCCGCCGCTATCCACACTGACTGGCTGTTTCCCGAAGGCGAGCCACCAGACCGCGAGACCATCGTGTCAGAGATGGCGCGCTTTACCCTCCAAGGCTTGAGCCAGACCAGCCCTACTCAATAGCCGGCCCGGTAGGCTCGCACGGATCGGACGGGCACCCCACCCGGCCTGTATGTATCCGTCTTGTCCGTTCTACCTCGGCGACTGGTCTGTCGTTAGAGACCAAGCTGCCCGCCCACTCGATGGGGGCGGGCAGTGGTTCCCCACGGGGGGCGGGGGGACCTCTACTTCTTGGCTGAGGTGGTGCTGGCTGCGGTGCCGGCTCCGTTGGCCGCCGGCTTGGCTGCCAGCTGGTTGACCAGGGCTGTCAGCTCGGCCACGGAGGCTTTGAGCTCGGCGATCTCGTCGCTGCGGGCTGACCGGCCACTGTCGCGCACTTTGGCGGTCCCTTTGCGTACTTGCTTGAGGGCGCCGTGGGTGGCCTCGACGGTCCGTCCCCGGATGTCGCCGGCGGCCTCGAGGGCGGTCTTACGGGCGTCGACGGCGAGGTCCTCGGCGTCGTCGCGCACCTCTTCGGCATAGCTGACGAGATCATCGCGGGTGTCCTCGGTGAAGCCCTTGGCCTTCCCTCGGGTGCTGGTGGCGAAGCCCTTGGCGGTGTTCTTGGTGCCGGTCGCCACTTCCTGGGCATCGTCAAAGGTGTCAGAGATGAAAGTCCGGGCGTCCTCCTCGAACTCGCCCAGGGTGTCGAGCACGCTGTCAATGGCGTCGCGTGTCGACGTCACAGCGTCCTTGAGGGACTTGGTAACAGGGTTGGTGGGCATTGTGGACAGCCTCCAGTCCAGGGATCCGGGTGTTATGCGATGCGTAAATCTTACGCGCTGCGTAGACGTTGGTCAAGAGGAAATCTTCCTTTGACTTCCGGACGGCATCAGGCGCTAGGGTCTGGTTCGCGTCCTACGCATCGCGTAGTTTGGTTCGGGAGGAGATGCCACCGATGTCGCAACCGAGCAGACACAAAGGTTCGATCAGCCGCCTGCTGGGCGAGGCGGTTGACGGAGCCGCCGGAAGGGTCGAGGGGATCATCGACCGACTACCGGGTGGGCGCTCGGAGCGGGTCATCAAGCGTTACGCCAACCGCAAGCTCTATGACACCTCGACCGGCGCATTTACGACCTTGGCCCGCCTAGAGGAACTCGTTCGCGATGGCGTCGATGTCAAGGTGATCGATCACGAGACAGGCGATGACCTGACGCAGGAGACCCTCGGCCAGATCGCCGACCGCGTGGCGCGCTCCGACAGGGATTCGGGCCCGGTGTTGTCGAGCTTTATTCGATCGCCGGGCCTGGTTGCTCAAGCCATCGAAGCCGACGAAGAGACCAAACAGGAGCTGCTCGAATTGCGAGAACAGGTGGCGCAGCTCACCGAATTGGTGGGCCAGTTGGTAGCGGACAAGGCGGACAAGGCGGCGACATCACCTCGTCCCCGCCCCAAGCGGCGGCCCACGTCGTGAGCTCGCCGATTCGGGGTGTTAGGCGGCAGTCGCCGCGACGGTTGGTACGTACCGGTCAAGGCTCCATCCTCGACGAGGCCACCGGCGCGGCGGTCTCGATCTCGGAACTGGCCGCCGATGTGGGCCGTGGGCGACGGTTCGTGGTGATCGACGAGGCCAGTGGTGCCCGTTGTACCTACCAGGTGTTGGCTGATGTGCTGCGCAGCACGGTGAGCGAGGTTCCCGATCTTCTAGGAGAGATGCTGACCAGTCTGGGCAAGGTCGGGGCGATGCAGACCGAGAGGAAGGGGATGCCCGACGGTGACGGGTGATCTGGGGGCCCAATCCTTGCGCTACAGCCACGCGGTCCGGGTGCGAGCCCCAAACCAGGCTGTCTGGCAGGAAATCGAGACCATCGATCTGATCCTCGCCAAGATCGAAGAAGTACGACAGTCGGTGATAGACGACCGCCATCAAAGCGCCCGGATCCGGGCCCATATGGCGTGGGGTCCGTTCGCTCGGACCGTTGACGGCACGGCGCGGATCTTGGAGATGCACAAGCCGCAGGGGTTGACCTTCACGCTGCAGGTCCAGATCCCCAATATCGTCGAGACCGGTCGCCTCGAGCTGTCGGAGGTGGCCAGCGAGGAGACGAACTTGCGTTTCGAGACCGACGTTCGATTCGGCCGGCTCTCCAAGACCGTCCGCAACGTCGTCGACGACGCCCTGGAGGCGCACAACCGGGGGTTTGTCGAGACGGTGGCGACCATGGCCGAGCGGCACTGGCTCGCCCACCAGCGTCTGCAGGGGCGAGACGGCATCGCTGAGCACCCGTGAACCTCGGGCGGGCCCGCCACGTCGCCTCGGTGTTGGCTGGTGTGGTCGGCCGAGAGATCATCAGTGAGCTGGGGGAACGCCGAGGCGCCGCTTCCAGCACGGCCGGTCTAGGGGGGCAGAGGCGAGCCGTGGCCGTCCGCCATGCTCTCGAACAACTCGGACCCTTCTACATAAAGATGGGCCAGGTCCTCTCGACCCGCCCCGACATAGTCCCCGAGACCATGATCCAGGAGTTCCAAAACCTCCATGAGAGGGTCGCGGTCGCCCCGTTCTCCGACTTCGAGCCGGTACTCGAGGACGAGATCGGCCGGGACTGGCGCAACGTATTTGCCGAGATCGACACCGAGACCCCTCTCGGCGCCGCCTCGCTCGCCCAGGTCTACGCGGTTCGGCTCAAGTCCGGAGAACCCGCGGTGGTCAAGATCCAGCGTCCCGGCACGGCCAAGGTCATGCGCGACGACATGGGCGTCATCCGCAGCGCGGCGCGGCAGTTGGCCCGACGCCGTCCCGACCTCAACGAAGTGCTCGATCTCGAAGCCATGCTCGAAGGCATCTTCAACGCCATGGAACCCGAGCTCAACTTCAACCTCGAAGCGGCCAACATGGAACAGGCGCGCGGCTTCCTCGACGGATTCGAGCACATCGCCGTGCCGGAGCCCATATTCGTAACCGAACGTGTCCTGGTCCAGCAGATGGCGCCGGGCCGCTCCATCCGCGAGGTCAACCGCGACAAGATCGCTGACGACGAGCGTCAAGCTATCGGCCGAGAACTGCTCGCCTTCATGTACCGGGGATTCTGGATCAACGGTATGTTCCACGCCGACCCCCACCCCGGCAACGTCTACATCCAGCCTGGAGGACAGGCCTTCATCATCGACTGGGGGATGGTCGGACGGCTTGACCGGCGCATGTCGCTCGCGACCGCCATGGTCGTGGTCAACCTCGCCCAAAATGACGGCATGGGTCTGGCCAAGGCCTGGATAGAAATGGGTCGAGCTACCTCCTGGGCCAACATCCCCGGCTTCATCAACGACCTGTCGGCCTTCGTGCCCACCGTCGCGGGCGCCTCGATGAAGGACTTCAACTTCGGCGCCACGCTCACCCAGGTGCTCAAGTTCTCAACCCGTCGCGGCATCCAGACACCCCCCGCCATCGGTTTACTGGGCAAGGCGTTCGCCAACATCGAAGGCTCCGTGCGCTACCTCGCACCCGAACTGTCACTTATCGACGTCTTCCAAGACGAATTCGAGGACGTCGTCTTCACCCTGGCCCGACACGTCGTGTCTGACGAACACGCCGCCCAGGTGGTCATGAACCTCCTCGCCGGTATCACCGCCGCACCAGAACAGTCCCGCTCCCTACTCCGCGACCTCTCCAACCGCGAATTGACCATTCAAGTATCCGAAGCCATACCGCGCCGGTCCCGGCGCGAAGACCGAGCCGACCAACGAGCCCGAGCCATGAGACACACCATCGCCGCCCTCGGCATCATCGCGTTATGGCACGACCGCCGAAGTCGCCAACCGCGCTGACAGTCCCGCAGACTCGACCAACCGCGGCACTTGGGATAGAGTGTCAAAAGCACCGGTGTCTCTTGGGAGGAGCGCCAGTTTTAAAGTTTGGGGGAACAACGTTGCAAACTGTTGATGTCTGGGGTTCGAAATCGGATCGGCACCTCACTGCCGTATGGTGGTGGGAGAAGGGCCGCCTGAAGCTGCGACGCATAGCCGCGGCGGCCTGGGATGGTCTGGTCTTGTACGGGCTGTCGACCATGGGGGTGACACCCGTTGACGCCGACTCCCGACGGCGCCTGTCGAACACGGCAAGATAAGGGCCACCTGGAACTCGCGAATTCAGAGTCGGCCGGCCAGGTCGGACATCAACGCAGCGGTGCGCTGCCACTCGTCGCGAGGACCGAGGGGCACAGCAGCAAAGTCGGTGGCGCCGATCTCCTTCAACTGTTCGACCGCAGCGGCCACTCGGTCCTCCTCACCAATCAGGGCCACGTCACCAGGACCGTCGACATCTTCACGGTCAAGCATGGCCCGATAGGACGGCAGCTGGTTGTACAGCGCGAACGAGCGGGCCGCCCGTTGCAAGGCCCGGTCAGGATCCGAGGTGACGCAGACCGGTAGGCAGACGGCGATACGGGGTGCGACGCGGCCAGCTGCCTCGCTGGCGGCGGTGATCGACGGAATGATGTGGGACGAAAGCGTTCTTGGTCCGACCATCCAAGTAACCGTTCCCCCGGCCATCTGCCCGGCCAGCTCGAGCATGGCCGGGCCCAGGGCGGCGACGAGTACCTCGGGGGCTGAGGCCCCACCGACGGTGACCGGTTCGAAGGTGGTGCCTCGCATCGTCTCGCCCTCGAAGGACACCGACTCGCCTCGAAGGGCGGGCATCAGGATGGAAAGGTACTCACGCATGTGCCTGACGGGACGCTCGAAGGAATACCCGTAAGCGCCTTCTATGACCATCTGGTGAGAGAGGCCAACCCCCAATGTCAGGCGATTCCCTGACGCGGCCTGGGCTGTGAGCGCCTGGCTCGCTAGCACCAGGGGGTGACGGGGATAGGTCGGGACCACCGCCGTGCCGAACTCGATGCCGGCGACCTCCCGTGCGATCGCGGCAACAGCCGTGAGCGCATCGACTGCCATCAGCTGAGGCAGCCACACCGTCCCCACGCCGGTTCCGGCCGCCTGACGAGACTCATTTACGAGGTAGTCGATGACGTTTGGGGTACCAGACGGGGGGACCAGAACGGTTCCGATGTGCATCTTCCGGGCCCTTATCCAGCTCCCGATACTGGGGACCGTTGGCCCGCCGTCGTGGGTGGTAGGGGTCCCGAGCCGGGCAGGGGGATGGGTTCATGCGGACTGGTGCATACGTAGCTTGTACCAGGTCCGCAGATCCCGTTGATCATGTAGCTCTTGTACCCGCTCGGGAAGGGGCCCCCATATAGCGTCATAGTCGAGAAGAGCATGGCGTAGACGACGTAGACGGCGTTGACGAACCCGACCCCAGCCAGGATCCGCAGCAGCGTATTGCGTCTCGCGGGAGAACGGCTATCCACGCCCCGCTCGATAATGGTCCGGCCCTGGTCGTCTTGGAAGTAGCGGAGCGCGGCCATTACCGTCCACGTGCCACCGAAGAGGATCACCTCGTAGAGCGGAAACTCGTAGCGAGTCCCGCCAAACAGAGAAAGGCTGCGGATCGAGCCCGGATACGCCCACAGACCGGCCCTCATCGAAACCACCTCGATGACCAGGTCGAAAGTACCGATGGCCGCGAACGCGGCCAGGACCAGTCCTACCCGGCCGGTTCGCGGCCACCGCTGCTTTACCCTCCGCATCACGTACGAGCCCAGCATGGCTACGAACATGCTGACCCCGCCGTACTGGCACACCCACGCCAGGATCGGTTCGGGAAGCCGGCCGCCGTTGGGGCTTATCCAGCCTGGGATATGAGGTCCCCAAGATGCGACATTGACGAAGTACGAGTTGTACAGCAGGTTCGGTCGCAAGAAGTTGTTGGTAGCGGGGTCGAGCCATAGGGCTGAGGTCCAGGCGATCAGAAGTATGCCGTCGAATGCCAAGCGTCCCTCGGCCCGGGAGCGCCGAACTACGTGGATCACGGCGGCGACCAGAACGACGGCTGACGCACCTTGGACGACCCAGGCCAGGATCTTGACGCTCGTCGGCACCGGGTCGGACCCGGTACCAATCGAATGGGCATCGCCGGCGGCGATCCAACTGATGTACACGTAGGCCATCAGGACCACGAAGCCGAGCCCGAGGAGCGCGAACCACTTCGTCACGTTGGCTCGACGCTCGACGACCTCAACGGGTTTCGGCGTCGTCAGGCGGGTGGAACTGTTGCTCAACGATGCGCTTGCCGTCACCCCAACCTCCCGACCTCTGACCGCTGCTCAGCCAAAGTGGGAAGGCCTTGAATAGTTCGGGCTTCGTCCGGACTCGCCGGCTCCCTCCCACGCGACCTGGCCACGTCCACCAGTTGCTCTACGAGTTCGGCGTTGGTGGGAGACCCGGACTCGCGGCGGTGGTGATCCCCGAGCCCGGTCCGGAGGTGACCGCCAAGCGAGAGAGCGGTGTCCGCGACCTCAGGGCAATCGACGCCGACCGCTACCGGTGTCCACACGACCTCCTTCTCCTCGAACAGGTCTGCCATCAAGTCGAGGGCATGTCGAAGTCGCTTCGGCAGAGACCAGCCGCCGATCAGGAACAGCTTCATCAGGACGAGGTTGTCAGTGACCAGACCCTGATCCATGAGATTTCGCAGGTTGATCAGGTGCACCGTGTCGAAGGCGGCGAAGGACTTTCTGAGTCCATTCTCCTCGCAGAATCGGTTGAGCCATACGTGATCGTGGCCGCTGTTGATCTGGAGGCCGCGGCTCCAGGCCCACTTTTCATCCTCATTGCCGCGGCGCATCCACAAGCCATTCAGGTCAAATGCCGATCCGAGGTCGATCGACCCGATTTCGAACCGCACTCCTTTCGCCAAGCCGGCGGCGATGTGGGCGCACCGTCCCTCGGCCGGGCCTCCTACTACGTAGTACCCATCGAAGATCCGGACCCGGTTGCCGTAGGTGGGATAGCTGATCACCGGCAGCTCACTGGTGATCATCGTCTGGATGGCGAGGTTGAGATCAACATCGTCGTTGGCGGCTCGTCCGGTAATCGGATCCCGGCCGTGGTAGTGGACCATCGAGGCTCCGGCATCGAAACAGCGCCGGGCGTCGTCGAGTATCTCGTCCGGGCTGTACGGGACGTTCGGATTGTCGGCCTTGGATTGATTCTCGTTGAGCGCGACCTCGATGATCACCTTCTCGGCCGGGTTGCTCATGGCGTCACCCAGCTTTGCGGCGGCGGGCATGGCCGGCGCTACAAAGGCCATCGGATCCGATGGGCAGGCCGCAGGTCTCCAGTTCCGTCGACCGGTGGACCAGACGCTGGCAGGTGTTGGGGTCGAAGTCGATGTGGTGGACCCCGTCGAGGTCATGGGAGTGACGCATGGCCGAGTAGGGATCGTCGATGAGCTCCTGGCGCCACGCCTTCACTTCGGGCGTCTCGAGCAGGGATCGGTCTGCCATCTTCCAGTCGAACAGCCGCTCCGCGTTCGCGTACGAAACCTGCTCCACCACCCGGGCCGGAATGCCCGCGAAGACCTCCTCGAACGCCGACTGCACAAACGGATAGGTGGTATCCGAATGGGGATAGTCCGTCTCGGCCAAGATCCGGTCCGGGCCGATCATCTCATGCAGGCGCAGACCCAGCGGTTCCTCCACCATGCATACGAACATGTTGCGGGCGAAGACCTCCGATGGCTTCAACGCGCCCGGCGCCCCGGCCCAGTACTGGTGGCGATCCAGCTGGCGGTCAGCCCGCTCCAACACCGACGGCACCCAGCCGATACCCGCCTCCGAGAAGACGATCTGTAGGCCCTCGAAATGCTGACACACCGGCGACAGGAGCAGATTGACCATCGACATCATCCCGCACACGTTGAACAGTGTGATCAAGGTGGTCGCAGGCGCGACCGGATCGGCTAAGGGGACGAAGCCGCTGGAGGCGATGTGCATGCAGACGGGGAGGTTGGTCTCTTGACAGACCCGCCAGATCGGGTCCCAGTGGTCGCTGTGAAACGAGGGGAGTCCGTCGGGCACCGGGTTCTCGACAAAGCACAGGGCTTTGGCGCCCTTGTCCACACAGCGACGGATCTCGGCCTCCGCCAGACCTGGATCCCAAACCTGGCAGATGACCATCGGGACGAACATGCCGGGCGGACCGGCCGGGCACCACTCGTCCAGGATGAAGTCGTTCCACGCCCTAACGCAGACATCGGCGAGGACCTTGTCCTTGAAGGACGCGAACAGCATGCCCCCGAAGCGAGGCAGGGTCGGAAAGCACACCGACGCCAGTACCCCTTGAGACAGCATGTCCTTGGACCGCTCCTTGGGGTCGTAGCAACCAGGGATCATGTCGGCAAACCGGGTCGGCTCTGACTTCCATCGCTCCCGAGGCTGGCCTGCCTGCGCGTTGAGCCCGACGGTGAGGACGTGTTTGTCCTCGTAGACCCAGTGCTCCCGGCCGTCCTGCTCGATCACATGGGGAGCTTCATCCAGATATCGGGCCGGCACTCGAGAAGACCACACATCGGGCGGCTCCACGATGTGGTCATCGACGCTAAAGATGGGATATCTAACCGAGCCCATTGCTCAGCCCTAGACCAGGCTCGGTTCGGCCGCCTCCCGCTGGTCGACGAGGGCGGGCATGACCTCCTCGGCGAAAAGGCGCATAGATTTCTTCACCATGTCCTGCGGAAGATTGGCGAAGTTGTACCAGCCGATGAGGTAGGACAGTCCGGTTTCCTCCTTGAGGCTGCGAAGGCGATCGATCAGACGTCCTGGGGTTCCGAAAAGGACGCTGCCTTCGTAGAGGTAGTCGTACCGCAGGTCGGCCATCTTGCGCTGGGTACGGCGGAACTGCTCGTAGTTGTCTCCGCCGGACTTCGTCCCATTGCCGTCGCCCTTGACCTCCGTCGGCAGCAGGCTGCTCAGCTTATGGAAGAAGGACATGCAAGATTCACGAGGCTCCTCGTAGGCGGCTTCCTCCGTCTCGGCCACATAGACCTGCTGCATTATTGGATAAGAGAAGGCGGCTGGATCGTGACCGTGGTCGACAAGCGAAGCGCGGTACCTATCGAAGTTCGCCTTCACGATCTCGACCGGGGTGAAGTTCGGAGAGGTCATGATCTGCCAGCCGTCCCGTCCCGCAATCTCGAAGGTGGACGCACTCACGCAGGCCAGCCAGAGGGGCGGGTGAGGCTGCTGGACCGGCCTGGGAAGGAGACTGATCCCTTCACCCTGGAAAAACCGGCCGTTCCAGTCGAAGGGTTCTTCACTGCTCCACGCCTTGCGGAGGAACGCCACGCCCTCGCCGAAGCGCTCCCGCGAATCCTGGATCGACATGCCGAACGCGGCGAATTCTGTCGGCTGGTAACCACGGCCCACTCCCAAATCGAGGCGCCCGCCGCTGAGCGCGTCCACGAATGCCGCCTCTTCGGCGATACGAATCGGATTGTGCAGAGGTGTCACCACGACCGCGGCACCGAGTCGAATTCGCTTGGTCAGCACTGCCGCGGAGGCCAAGTACTGCAACGTGTTGGGGACGAGACCGTAATCAGTGAAATGGTGCTCGGCCACCCAGGCCGAATCGAAGCCGAGCTCCTCGGCGAGCGGGACCAGCTCCAGGTTGTTCGCATAGATCTCCGACGCCGGGATCTGCGCGCCGATGCCAGAGACCAGTTGCATGAGGCCAAACTTCATGTCTTCTCCAAGTCACATTGAGGTGCAGAGGGCCGGCGAGGTTTCCCTCGCAGCGTAGGCAGCCCTGCTTCGGCTGTCAAGTAAACATTTACATCTACAAGAAGCTGACTGGCAGGGTGTTGTAACCGGGCGTGAGGGTCGAAGGCGTGCGCTCGTACGGCCCCGCCAGTTGGAACTTCGGGAACCGCGTGAGCAGCTGGCTGAAGACGATTCGGGCCTCGGCCCGGGCCAGCGCAGCACCCAGGCAGAAGTGTTCACCGAACCCAAAGGCCACGTGAGTTGAATCAGGACGTCGGGTGACGTCGAAGACGTCTGCTTGGGGCCAGATGTCCTCGTCGCGGTTGGCGGCCGCGAACAGCAGCACCAGGTAGTCGCCCTTCGACATCTCCTGACCCCGGACCGACGTCGGCTCCAGGACCGTGCGAGCCATGTTGACCACGGGAGTCCCGTATCGCAGGAACTCCTCGACCGCCCCGGGAATGAACTCCGGTCGTTCGACCAGTATCGCCTGCTGGTCCGGATGCTCGGCGAGGAGCCGGACCCCTCCCGCCAACAATCCTCTCGTGGTCTCGTACGCGCCGGACAGGACCACGACCACCAACATCAGCTGGGTCATCAGGTCGAGCGGCTCGCCATCGATCTCAGCTTGGGCCAGAGCGGTGAGAAGGTCGTCACGGGGATGCGCCAGCCGGTCATCGAGCTTCTCACCGAAGTATTGGGTGAGCTCGATGAACTCGCCCAACCAGAGGTTCATGTCGTCCGATACCTCACCGGACCCGAAATCGCTGTCGCTGAGGGAGATGACGGCGTGGACCCAGCGGCGAAAGTCAGGCCAGTCGACCTGGTCCACGCCCAGCATCGTCGCCACCATGTAGAGGGGAACGGGCATGGCGACCCGCTCGACGAAATCGACGGTCGTACCAGGATCGATGGCGCCCAAGGCTTCGGTCGTCAGTCGCTCGACCGTCGCCTCCAAGCTGGATATAAACCGGGGGGTGAAGGCGCTCCCCACGACCTTCCGTACCAGCCCGTGCCGCGGCGGATCGAGTAGCGGCAGCGCAGGTTCGCCACCGACCAGGTTGCCCAAACCCCGCTGCCGACGAAGTTCGGCTCGCCGCGGCATGTCACTTTCCTCCAGCTTCGATCCGTCGTCGGCAGTCAGGGTCTCCCTGGGCCGAACCCCGAAGGCCGAGGAGAACCGCTCCGGATAGCGCATCACCTCCCTCACGTCCTCGTACTTCGACAATGCCCACATCTGACCGCCCTCGTGCCAGAACACTGGGGCCTCGGCTCTCAGTCGGGCATACACATCGTGGGGGTCGCTGGCATAGAAGTCCGCGTCCAGCAGGCGGGCGTCGCGTTGGAGGCTGTCACTCATGCCCCGTTGCTCGCCCTCGCGCCGCAGCGCCAGTCAGACATGGCGACACGATACGCCAGCCCCTCCGCGAGTGACAAGTAAATGTTTGCTCGCAGGTCAGGACTTACTTGTCGCCGCCTGTCGAGGATGCCGTGGTGGGACCCAACGCCGGCAGAACGAACCTTCGTATCATGTCGCGTTCCTGGTCTGGTTCGAGGTCTCGGCGCAGGACCATCATGAAGTAGACGCCCTGGAACCAATCGATGATTTGGTGATCCGTCAGGTCGGTACTGAGTTCACTGTCCGCGCGTGCCTGGGCAAAGTCCGGAGCCCAGAACTCGAGGGCCAGGTCGTGAATGATCGCGGTTGGTCCAAGGAATATCTCGTGAAGGCCGGGCCCCGCGGTCGTCTCGAAGAGGTTCCCGAGCTCTGAGTCGTTGCGCATCCGCTCGACCGCCGCGACCGAAACGTCCACGATGGCGTCGGTGAAAGAGGGAGACGCGGCCCGGATCGGCCCGAGCCCTTCCACGAGCCGCTTGGTGATATCGAATACGACGGCAGCTAGTAACTCCTCGCGACCAGCTACGAAGCGGTAGAGGTATTGACGGGCGATTCCGGCCTCGTGGGCGATGTCGTCCATCGTCGTTCGGTTGACCCCGTACCGCTGGAAACACCCGCGGGCCGCCTGGACGACGGCGTCCTTGGCGTCGTCGTCACTGTCCCATTGCCGGTGGACTCGCGCCCGGCCGCCGGCTCGGGGTGAGCTCCGAGTGGAACCTCTCATGGGCCCAACCTACCAACTAACAATTGACAGATGTCGACATTAGTCATATCGTAGCCAATGGACCAACGCTGTACCGCGCCATGAGCGAGATGGGGGGAGTTCCATGACCCTGGCGGTGGACAGAAACCAGGCAGCGGTAGGCGGGAGCGCGCCGCCGCGCTCCAAACCGATCAAGGCCTGGGCCTGCCTGGGAGCGTTCTTCGTGGCTTTGGAGATCTACATATTCGCGGCGTGGATTATCAGCGGTAACGCCAAACGGACCCCGACGGGGCCAACCCAAGTGCCCACCTGGATGAAGACAGTCGGCGATATCTGGCAGGCCGGCGGGATCGTCGTGTGTGCCATCTTCATTTACTTCATTGTGGTGAGATCGTGGCGCAAGGTTGGTCACATCACTCTCGACGGCATACTGGTGTTTGTCTTCCTGTCCTTGTACTGGCAGGATCCGCTACCCAACTATCTGAACAACTGGCTCACTTACAATCCGATGTTTGTGAACTTCGGGTCCTGGGCCAGCGATGTGCCGGGCTGGGTGGCCCCACGTTCCCATTTGTTTCCCGAGCCGATACTGCTGTTCGGGCCGATCTACATTTACACGATTTACGGACTAGTCGTCCTGGGCAACTATCTCATGGGAAGAGCCAGAGCTCGCTGGCCTTCACTCAGCACCTTCGGCCTCGTCGGCTCCACCCTCGCCTTCATGATCGTCGCAGACATCATCGTAGAAACCGTCTGGATGCTCTTGGGGTGGTGGGCGTGGGGCGGTTCCATCAGCTGGCTAACCATCAACCATGGACACTACTATCAGTACCCGATATACGAGGGAGTTTTCTGGGGCGCGACGTGGACGGCTTGGAGTTGTCTTCGCTACTTTGTCGACGACAAGGGGCGGACCGTCGTGGAGCGAGGCATCGATGACGTTCGGGTCCGGGGCTGGAAGCTCACGTGGCTGCGCGGACTGGCGCTTGGTGGAATCTGCAATGTCATCTATCTCGCTTGCTACATCATCCCGATCAACTGGTTTGGGATGCACGCCGCCGCTTGGCCAGCGGATGTTCAGAGCCGCTCGTATCTCACCGACGGGCTCTGCGGGCCCGGGACGACCTATGCCTGCTCATCACCAGCCATCCCGATTCCTCGTACCGGCTCCGCGCATGTCGCTCCAGACGGCCAACTCGTCGTCCCAAGGAAATGAAGATGCACTATCTGAGAACCCCGGCTAGCGAGTAGACATGCCCGAGTCGACCTTTCGTATCAAAGGATCCCACGTAGTAGTGACGGGTGCTTCCCGAGGGGTCGGAGCTGCGATAGCCCGAGAGCTGGTGGCTCGAGGCGCCCGGACGACCATGATCGCTCGGAGCCAAGGGCCCTTGGAATCGCTGGCCGCGCAACTCGGCGCCCGGCCAGTCGTCGCGGACCTAGCAGACCGAGAGGTTGTCGACGGGCTCATACGAACGATCGAACGCGAGTCCGGTCCCGTGGATGTTCTCATCAACAACGCGGCAGTGGCTCATGTCGGGCTGCTCGCCGGGAGCAGCAATGCCGATATCGCTGACACCATCAATGTGAACTTGTCGGCGCCAATCGTTCTTTCCAACCAAGTTCTGCCGGGAATGCTCGATCGGGGAACAGGGCGAATCGTCAACATATCGTCTCTGGCAGCTCTCGTGGCCATCCCTTCCTTCTCGGTGTACGGAGCGACGAAAGCCGGGCTGGCCCAGTTCACTGCTACCGTGCAGCGAGAACTACGGCCCTCAACGGTTCGAATGACGCTCGTCTATCTCGGTGAGGTCGCCGATACGGGCATATGGACTGAGTCACTTAAGGTCCCGATCGTGGCCGCAACTCGACAGCGTTTCGATCGAGTCAAGGCCTTGCCGACCCTGACCCCCGCGCAAGCAGCCACCGGAATCATCCGGGCTGTCCAACTCGGGACGGCTACCGCGATTCTGCCGCGACGCCTCGCCCCTCTGTACCACCTGCGTGAGATTCCCAGCCGCCTCAATGACCTTTTGATGGCTGGAGTGACAGACGGTTAGGACTAGCGGACGTTCCTAGCGACGGGCGGTGCCCTAGAGGATCGCACCCTCCGTCTTCAGGGCGATGATCTCATCCCAGGTCATGCCTCGCTCGAGCAGGACTTCCTCCGTATCAGCTCCGTGGGCCGGCGCGGGACGGAGAGGCGCGACGGCTTCGTCGAAGGTGACAGGCGCAGCGATGAGGGAGAGGGCGCGATCCTGGTCGTATTCGACCCGCTGCACGTAGCCGTTGGCCCGGGCCTGGTCATCGACACCCGCTTCTCCTGCCACTTGGACGATAGACCAGGGACCCTCCTGATGCGACAGGACAGTGACCCATTCCGCCAGTGTCCGGCGGGCGAAGACTGACTCCAGAGCGGCTACGCACTCCACTGAATGGCGATACCGGTCTCGGGCCATCACGAAGCGGGGGTCGTCAGCCAATGCCGGCGCGCCGATCGTCTCGCAGAACGGTCGCCAGTACCGGTCGCTGCTGAGCATCATCAGGGAAATATGACGACCATCGCTCGTCCGGTAGGTGATGGTCAGCGGGTTGGATACGCCTTCCCGGTCTATCTTCGGCAACTGTTGCCAGCCGGCCACCTGTGAGCCCACGATGGCTCCCTGCATGGCCCATAGACCAGCCGCGAACAGGGAGGCGTCCACGACGGTCGTCACCCCGGTGCGCTCTCGGTGAAACAACGCGGCGGCGACGCCACCGGCAAGGTTCATCCCCGTTTGGAGGTCTCCCATCGCGGGGCTCGGCTGACCGGCAGGATGAGCCGCCTCGGCCGGTGTGGCCGCCTCCCCCATCCCAGACCTAAACCAGTACGCCACACCGTCGAACCCGGGAGCGTCGGCCTCCGGTCCCAGGGGTCCGTAACCACTCCCCCGCCCATAGACTATCCGTGGGTTTCTGGCCCGGATGTGCTCGACGTCGATACCCAGCCGCCGGCGGGCGGGACCAAGAAAGCTGGTAAGAAACACGTCCGCATCCTCAGAGAGGCCGAGAACCAGCTCCAGCCCTGCGGGTGTCGCGATGTCAACACCGACTGATCGCTTGCCCCGATTGCAAACCTCCCACAGATAGTTGAAGCCTCCAGTACCGGGTTGAATGCCCCAGGCGGCCAGGCCTCGCATGGGGTCTCCCGTCTCGGGGTGCTCCACCTTGACCACATCCGCGCCCCAATCGGCGAGAACGGCCCCGGCGGAGGGCACCAGGCCAAACAGCCCGACTTCGAGGACCTTGACGCCATCCATGACCCCAGTCATCTGGTCGGGTGGCGACTCACGTTGATCTTCTGGAACCTGGGGTGAAGCGGACCGGCAGTGACGTGAGGGCATACACGTTTCCGGCGTCGGCAAAGCGATGTTGGTCTGGATCATCGGTGAGCTCGAAGTCGGGAGTTCTGGAGATGAGGAGCTCCAGCATGATGCGGAACATCGCTCGGCCCAAGTGGGACCCGAGGCAGCGGTGAAGACCGACAATGAAGGATAGATGGCGATTCTCGGCCCGCTCGAAGTCGATGACATCGGGGTGGTCGAACTGGTTCGGGTCCCGGTTGGCCGAAGCCCAAACCAGGAGGGCGCGGTCGCCGGACTTCAGGCACTGCCCATGCACCTCTACATCGCGGGCGATGTTGCGGCCGACCGATTGGAGAGGCGAGTCGAAGCGAAGGAACTCCTCCACCGCGTTCGGGATCAACTCGGGATTCGCGATCAACTGCTCTCGCAAGTGGGGGCACTGGTGCATGCGGACCATGGCGTTGCCGAGCGACGCGGTGGTGGTGTCGAGGCCCCCGAAGATCAACAGCGTGGTGTAGTCGACGATCTCGTCGTCGGTGAGGGGCCGATCGTCAAACGTCGAGTCGATCAGCTTGCTCAGAACATCGTCCCGAAGGCCCTCTTCACGGCGAACGTCGATCCCGCCGACAATCTCACCGAAGAGCGAGATGGCCGCCTTGAATGCCGACTCGGGGTCGGTCTCCATGCCATGCACGATGTCGTGTACCCACCCGACATATTCCGGCCAACGGTCCGGATCGAACCCGAGGAGCTTCAGGATCACCTGTCCCGGCAGGGGGGTGGCGAAGTCACGGATGTAGTCGCACTCCCCTCGTTCGATGAACTCATCGATCAGGCGGTGGCCTACCTCGTAGATAAACGGCTCGAGCGCGGCCGCCGCGCTCGGTGAGAACTCCTGGTGCAGGATCTTTCGCCACTTCTGGGTATCCGGCGAATCCGTTTCCATGGGGATCAGCGGTCGCGGCGTCGGTAGGACCGGGATGGACGACGACGGTCCGGAGCGGAAGGTGTCATCGTCTCGGGCCGCGGCATACACGGAGGCGTAGTCAGACAGCACCCAGTAGCCGCCGTGGTGCTCGGTCCAGGCCACCGGGCACTTCGATCGAAGGGCTTCGTAGGCCGGGTAGGGATCCTGCGCCTGGTTAGGTGAGTGGTGATCGAAGTCGACCGTGACGCTGGCTTTGGTCGCGCGTCCACCGCCCGGGTCAGTCACATCAAGGACGGTACAGCGGTGGGTCGCCGGTTAGCAAGTAATCGTTTACAAATGGTTGGAACATTGCAAGTGAACCTTTACTTAGGTAGGATCCGAGTGCCAATTTGGACCTAGGATCAGGGAGATGGCCATGGGGAAGCTGGAGGGCAAGGTCGCGTTCATCACCGGAGCCGCCCGGGGTCAAGGTCGGGCCCATGCACTCCGCCTGGCCGAGGAAGGGGCTGACATCATCGCCCTCGACCTCTGCGCCCAACTCCCAGAAGTGGAATACGACTTGTCCACGCCTGACGACCTCGCGCATACCGTCAAACTCGTCGAAGAGCTGGGCCGGCGGATCGTCGCCGGGCAGGCTGACGTTCGCGACGAGGATGCCGTCGAGGCGGTGGTAGCCGAAGGCGTCGCATCGTTCGGACGGCTCGACATCGCCATCGCCAACGCCGGACTCATGCCGATCACCAGCGAGCGGGCCGAAGCCATGTCCGCCTGGCACGTGGCCATTGACGTCATGCTGACCGGCGTCCTTCACACCATCCGGGCTTCGGTCCCCCCCATGCTCGAAGCCGGTAACGGCGGATCGATAGTCCTCACCAGCTCGACCGCCGCGCTGAGGCCCTTCTCCAGCCCGCAGACTATGACGCCGGGTCTGGCCGGCTACACCGCGGCCAAGATGGGGGTGGTCGCGCTCACCAAGTTCTACGCCGCCGGGCTGGCGAAGCAGGGGATACGGGTCAACTGCATCCACCCGACCGGCGTGAACTCACCAATGGTCGCCAATGAAGCCTTCTTCAACTGGGTCATGCAGCACCCCGAGATGGGCGACGCCCTGCAGAACGCCCTGGATGTCCCTCTGGTCGAGTGCGAGGACATCGCCAACGCGGCCTTCTGGCTCATCTCGGACGAGGCCAGATACGTGACAGGCATCCAGCTCCCCGTCGATGCCGGCTTCAACATCAAGGTGTAAAACCGACATCAACTGCTCTGGGTTTGTCCTTTAGCGCCGACCGAGTGAGGTCGGCGTCAGACCCACGGGGTCTAGCCCGAAGGCGAGGGAGATGCCTTCGATTAGGTGCCAGCAACCTAGGCGAAATTGTTCGTCGTACCTGAGGGTCCGGTTGGCGAGTCCTCGAGCCAGGTTGGGATAAGCGGACTCGACTTCCGAGGCCTTGGGCGCACCGGTGGCGGCTGCCGTCTTGCACAGCGCGTTGCCGATCGCGAACGAGTCGAGGGCCTCGATCAGGGCAATGGTCGCAGAAACCGGCACCCCAAGCCGCTCGAGATTTCCAAGTATCTGGTCGAACCAAGCTAGGCCGAAGCCGAAGCGACCGCGGGCCAGCATGACGGTGATCAACTCCGGGTGGGCCAATAGCGAGTCCCGGTATATATGGGCGCTTCGCAGGAGCCACTGGGCCCAGTCCTCCCCGTCGTCAGACGGTACTCCGATACCGCTCAGCGCCAGCTCGGCGGCGCTGGTGACGATGTCGTTCTTGTCAGCGAAATGGTGGTAGAGCGACTTGTTGTTGACATTGAGCTCGGTGGCGAGGCGTCGCAGGCTCAGGGCGGTGAGACCTTCCTCGTCGATGATGCGCAACGCGATCGGGACCACCTCAGCCCGCGTGATGAGCGGTGTCTTGGGCCTGGCCACGAACGCAGAATACAGGAGGGTTGACAAACCCCGCAATGCGGGTTATAAATACCGCACTGCGGGTTTTCCGGCCGCAGAAAGGTCGTCGCAGGGGGAAGCGTCGCGATGAGGGAGTGCTTATGACCACGACAGGTGTGCCGTCCGCTACTCCGGCGGCAGTCACGGGATTGCCCGAGCTGGCGCAGGCGCGCAAGACGCATCCGATCACGGTCTGGGCGATACTGGGAGTGGTGTTCCTCGCCATCGAGGGATACGCCCTGGCCGCCTGGTTTATCTCTGGCGACGCCCATCGAACGCCAGCGGGAACCACCCCGATACCTGAGTGGATGAAGGTCGCGATGATGGCCTTCCAGATAGTCGGAGTGATCGGGTTCGTGGGTTTCCTCACCTATTTCGTGATCAGGCCATTGCGCCGCGAGCATCGCCTGACCCAAGACAGCTTATTCTGCCTGGTCTTTTGGACGTTGTTCTGGCACGATACCTTGACTAATTATCTGGTCCACTACACGACCTACAACGCCGGATTCTTCAACCTCGGCTCGTGGGACCGCCACATACTTGGCTGGTCCTCGCCCCACGGTAACTTGGTAATCGAGCCAACCATCTTTGTGTGCACCGCCTATATGTGGGTGGTATTCGGTGGCGTCCTTCTAGGAAATGTCGTCATGAGACGGGCCCGACAACGATGGCCTCAAATAAGCGCCCTGCAACTCGTCCTCGTCACCTTCGCTTTCTTCGCGCTGTTTGATCTAATCGTAGAGGGCAGCTTCATGCGGTTGGGTTTTTGGACCTATGCCGGCGCCATTCGCTCGGTCACCCTCTTTGCCGGGCACTACTACCAGTTCCCTTTGTACGAGCCACTCCTGTTCGGCGCGACCTGGACAGGCTTCGCCTGCCTACGATTCTTTCGCAACGACAAGGGCGAGAGCGCGGTTGAAAGAGGCAGCCACGAACTTCGAGTGCACGCCAAGACCCGGACGGTGCTGCGCTTTCTCGCCCTGGCCGGCGCGGCAAACGTGATATTCATCGCAACCTACGACGTGCCCATCAACCTCATAGCCATACATGGTGACGCCTGGCCGGCGGACATAACCAGCCGGTCATATCTCACAGACGGCCTCTGTGGAAGCGGAACCACCTACGCATGTCCCGCCCCGAGCATCCCCTTCCCCCACGGCGACTCAGATCACGTCGCCCCGAACCAGACACTCGTGCTGGAAGGCGGAAGGTGAGCCGCGCCAGTCATCACGTCGTCTGTGTAACAGACCACCCCGACGAGATCCTCTCGTTTCTGCAAGTGGTTCTCGGACTCGGCGTCAGCGGCCAAACAGAGGTGTCCGGACCAGACGCCACTGCCGTGCTCGGCTGGCCGGAAGAGAACCCCGGCACGGCCGGGACGATGCTCGGCTCCGGGACCGCCGGCCTCGTCGAGATCCTGTCAGTCCCGAGCGAGTTGCGCACGGTAGTGCCGAGCGGCGTGGCCATGATCGGCTTCGCCGTCCCGGATATCCAGGCCTGTGTAGCCGCCTGCCAAGCCCAGAGGGTGCCGACCAGCGAAATCATGAGGCTCACGACTGGCAGTTCGGAAGTGTCGGCGGCTGTGGTTCGGGTGGGGGGCCTCGCATTCGAGTTGGTCGAGTTCCACGATCGGCTAGCTACTGTCGACGCGGGACATCACGGCAACGGGCGCAGATCACCGTGATACGCAGCGGATCGTTCCCACCGCGGTTGGCGGCGCTCGCAACCAGTCTCGTGATGGTGGTCGCGCTCGGAGCTTGCGGCAACCGACTCCCCCAAAGCGAAATCGAGGCCGCCGCCCAAGGGAACTCAGCGACGGCGGGAAGCGTCCAGCAGTCCGGGTCGAATACCAGCGGTGCCGGCGGAGTCAACACGCCGTCGACTGCCGCGCCGGTCGGCGGGGCGACGGAGGCGAACCCGACCGCAGGGACAGGAGCACAGAGCTCCGGGACTCCCGGAGCGGCCTCGGGAAACAGTGGAGCCTCGGCAGGGGCAGGAAGCGGAGGAATCGCCTCCTCGGGCAACGGCAGTAGCTCCGCGGGAGCCGGAAGCAACAACTCGACGGGTGGCGGGGACTCCTCGGGTAGCAGTGGCTCCTCGGGTAGCGGTAGCTCCTCGAGTGGCGGTAGCTCCTCGAGTAGCAGCGGCTCAACCGCGACGGGTAGCACGATCGCGATAGGAAATGTGGGCGACTACAGCGGAGTACTCGGTGCCCTGTTAGGCCCGGCCCAACCCGCCCTGGGGGTCTGGGTCAAGTACATCAACGCCCACGGCGGGCTCGCGGGTCATCCCGTTCAACTCATCAGCGCTGACACCGGTGGCGACCCCTCCACCAATCAAACCGACGTCCAACAGCTCGTCCAAGAGGATCACGTCCTGGCCATGGTCGGTGACACGGACATCCTGGACTTCACCGGCTCCGAGCAGTATCTGGTGGAACACGGAATCCCCGACATCGGAGGCGTCCTGCCGGGCAACGAATTCCAGGTCAACCCCACTTTCTTTCCAGAAGGCGCCCCCTTCACCTTGTTGGCTGCCATCGCCATACCCACCGCCATCCACGAGGGCTACGACAAGGTCGGAGCGGTCTATTGCATCGAGACGGCCTTGTGCCAGACGACCTTGACCCAACTGCCCGGACCAGCGGGTGTCGTCGCCCAAGCCCACGGCCAGTTCGTCTACGAGGCGGCCGCCAGCCTCACCTCCCCGTCGTTTACGTCCCAATGCCTGGGCGCCCAGAGCGCAAAAGTGCAGGTCCTGGAGTTGATCCTCGACGCCGCCAGCATCACCCGGTTCGCCCAAGACTGCGCAGCTCAGGGATACGACCCTCTCTACGAGACCGTGACTGTAGGCGCAATCCCCAGCCTGGACACCATCCCCCAACTCAACGGCCTCATCCTGCCGAACTACACGTTTCCCTTCACCGCCAACTCCTCCCCCGCCACCGAGGCCTTCCAGACGGCCATGCAGGACTACTCGCCGACGACGCCGATAGGGCCCGCAGCCTCCATCGAATGGGCTTCCGGACAGCTCCTCAAAGCCGGATCGGCGGATCTGGGCCCGACTCCCACTTACCCGCAACTCATCGCCGGGCTAGACACCCTCAAGAACGACACGATAGGCGGCCTGACCGTCCCTCTGACCTTCGCCGCGGGCAAGGACGCCGTCGTCCCCAACTGCGTGTTTCTCTCGAAAATCCAGAGCGGGACGTGGATAGCACCCAATGGCCTCAACCCAGTATGCACGTAGCCGCCGCGCCCAAGAGTCAACCTGAAGCGATTCAGCCGTTCCATCTCTATCGACTTTGGGTGCTATTTGGAGTCATCTCCCTCACCCTGTTTGGTTACGTGATGGTTCGCTGGGCAACGTCCAGCAATTTCAAACCGACAGGGACCGGATCGGACCCGGTGGTATGGTCCCAAAAGGCGTGGGCCTGGTCCTTTACCGTGATCTCCGGCATAGCCTTTTGCTTGTGCATCGTCTATCTGGTGAGGCAATGCCGCCTGGCGAGACGCTTGACCTTCGACACCCTCTTATTTGTCGCCTGGCTGGTGGTGGTGTGGCAGGATCCGGGCGGAAACTACTTTCGGGTCCAAACCCTCTACAATTCCTACCTCCTGAATATGGGATCCTGGTCACCCTACATACCAGGATGGCTAAGCCCCAATGGAGCCCGCTTCCCGGAGCCCATTCTGCTGTATGGGTTCGTCTATCCGACGACCGGGTTGCTGGTTGCCGTACTGGCGTCAGCCGCGATGCGACGGGCCAAGAGGAGATGGCCCACTGCGGGGCTGGTGGGGGTCTTGCTCATCGGCTTCCTCGTTTGTGCCCTGGCGGATCTCGTGCTCGAGAACGCTTGGATTCACACCGGCCTGTATCAGGATGCCGGGGTTATCAAGGGGATTTCTATACTGGGAGGTGACCGTACCCAGTTCCCGCTGTACTCCCCCATCCTTTGGGGGTCGGTATGGCTCGCCAGTGGGGCTATGCGCTACTTTCGAGATAGCCGGGGTGACTCCTTCGTCGAACGCGGGATCGGTGACCGTTCAACTGGACGGATCGGAGCAACTGGTCTGCGCTTCCTGGCCTTACTCGGCTTTCTGAGCGTCGTCTATTTTGGCTACAACTTGGCGTACAGCGATCTAAGTCTCTATGGCGGGTCGTTTCCCAAGGGTTACCCGAGCTACATGCTAAACGGCATGTGTGGACCGGGGACTGACGTAGCCTGTCAGCCCCCGAAGGCGCCGCCCGTTGGTTGACCCTTGTTTAGGCTCATTCGAGTAGCATGGTTCCAATAGACTGGTGGCGAATTGAATAGGATTCCGGAAGCATTTCTCGATCTGGTGGCCCCCGCGCCGAAGTTCGGTGCGTTAGCGACCGTTGGCGGCGACGGGCACCCCCAGGTGACCGCAGTCGGATTCGTTCATGAGCCAAACGGTATATTTCGGCTGAGCATGGGCAGCGCTCGACAGAAGACGAAGAACCTCTTGGCCGATCCCCATTGCACCCTCTTCATTCTTGATCCGGTCGATCCGTTCCGTGCGCTGGAGATCAGGGCGCGGGCAGTGGTTGAGCCTGATCTCGATTACGTGTTCGCTGACTCGATGACGGCGCTGTACGGCGTCGAAGAGGATTTACGGGCGCTGGATAATCGGGACCACGGGACCCGTTGTGTTGTCACGTTGGAGCCAGTAAAGGTCAATCCATTCGCCATGCACACTCGGAGGTAGCGCGGGCGTGGTAACCGAGGGTCCTCCGTCGATGAAGCCGACCGGGTGGTTTCAGGTCGCCTGGTCGCCGGAGATAGGGCCCGGCGAGATCAAGAATCTTAGCTACCTCGGCCGGGAGTTGGTCGCCTTCCGTACCAGATCTGGCCACCTCGTCGTCCTGGACGCGCACTGCGCCCACCTCGGGGCCCATCTCGGCCATGGAGGATCCGTACGCGGTGAGCACATCGTGTGTCCCTTCCATGGCTGGGAGTGGGACGGACAGGGTAGGAACGTGCTGATCCCGTACCAGGATCATCCGAATAAGGCACGTTGTGTCCGTTCATGGGATGTCAGCGAAAAGAACGAGGCCGTCTTCGTCTGGCATGATCTTGATGGGCGCCCACCGTTGTATCCCGTTCCGGATGTTTTCACCGACCTTTTCGATGACGGGGCGAGCGCAGACGACTACTACCGAAGCTATCCCGAGGCGAGTCTGCGTATTGAACACGTAACCGTTCACCCGCAGAGCGTCATGGAAAACTCCGTGGACTTCGCGCACTTCCAGTTCGTCCACCGGGCGAATGAGATGCCTCGCTTCACGGAGATGACGGCTGATGAATGGCACTTCAAGACGACGTTCGAGATGACACTGGGTGGTGGCAAGGCAGCCACGGTGTTGACCCCCGATGGGCCGGTCGAGGGCGGACTCAATGCCTTGAACTGCGGTATCAGTATTGGCTTCATCCGGCAGTTCGGCCCAGACAATCAGAGAACGATGGTCAATGCCACTCCGGTCGACGATCAGGTCTCCGACCTTTTTTTCACGAACTGGCTCTCGAGGCTCCCCGGGGACGGCCCGGTCGTTCCCGACTCTCTGACCCGACGACTGAAGCTCGTCGAGAATCAATTCTTGGCCGACGTCCGGATTTGGGAACATCAGCGTTACACCGACCCGGCCGGTCTAGCAGCCAGCGAAGTTAGAGGCTTTACAGCCCTCCGGCGGTGGGCCAAGCGGTTCTATCCAACCGTCGGTGATGGTGGCTCGCAGAAGAGGGTCCAATGAAAAGCCAGGTTTACAAGCACGAGTCCGTCAAACCATTTGGCGCGGTCCACGTTCCACCTTGGATCTTCATCACAAATACGCAGCTAGGAATCGTCGGGTCGCCGCCGGCATTGAAGGTCAACGGGACAGTGAGTCCATCGAGAGTGTCTTCTTTGAGTGAATCGAGACCCGCTGTGAGCTGCGCCGATGTGGGATTTGTTCCAAGGTCTTTTGAGCCCGCGAGCAGTAACTGACCGGAGGTCCATTCCATCGACGCGGCGACGCCAACCGGCGTAGCCGGCGAGTCCTCGCTCATCGCCGTTTGGAAGGCCTGAGTCGCCGGTGTCGAGTTGGCCGTGAACGGGAACGTATTCGAGGGAAGAATCAGACCGTTCAACTGCGGCACGGTGTCGAGGGACGGTACTGCTCCCAAACTCACGGTTTCGTATAGTGGGTTATAGTTCTGAGCCGCGCAATCCTGCGCGAATCGTTCGATGCTGGCCGCGTCGAGGATCAGCTCGATGACTTGGGCTCCCGCCCCCTGCGCACCGAGACACTGAGAGGTGAATGATGGTGACGTCAAGCTCGTAGCCGCGCTGTAGACAAGGGTCCCGCCGGACTTCGCGACGCTGCCGCCGGAACCCTGGAGTACGGAGGCCCCCTGCTGACATAACGGCGTCTCCACACAGTAAACCACGGCTGCTTTCTTGAAGCCCTGCCTGACGGCGACCGGAATCCCGACTTCAGCGAGGTCGAAGCCGCTGGCTCCCTCGGGAAAGAAGTTCGGATGGTCAAAGAACTCGTCGGCGGCAAGGAAACCGCCGATCACCGGCATATTGATGCCAACGAGGTACTGCAGGGACCCGTTGTAATCCAGTACGTCCATCGGTCCGAGCATCGCAATCACATGGTCCTGCTGGACCATCTGCTGGACGTCAGTCTCATCAGTCGACGGATCGCCGCCTGAATCCGCGCTGATGACCACCACCGGATGGCCGTTCAGGCCACCGTGGGCATTGGTGTACTTGGCCCACACCTCGAGAGTTGGCTGGCTCGCCCCGAAGAGAGTCCCCAGCACACCGCTGTAGTCACCGACGTTGCCGACATACACAGTTGAACCTGTTGCAGCTCCGGATCCTCCGACTACTGACGAGGTTCCGGTGGAGCGGGAGGGTCCGGTTGCTCCTGATGATCCACCCGCGCCAGTACCACCCGTCGGTCCGGTTGCTCCGGTCGACCCCGTCGAGCCGGTCCCAGAGCCAGCATCACCTGCGGGTGAAGCCCCGACGCCCGACGCTAGGGAACCGCCGCTGGGAGTGGTCCCACTCGAGGGTGTCGCGACTCCTGACGCGGGCTCCGGACCGGACGCCACGTTCCCACCCGAAGAGAGGGTGTTCGAGCTCCCTGCGCCGAGTTGGGACCCAGCAGCCGATGTGTTCTCAGCTGACTGGGTCAATCCGCCTCGCGCCGCGGCCTCAATCTGGCTCTGAGGGAGCCGATTGCCACAGCCGCTGCAGAGAATTACAAGGCATACTCCAATCGCGGTCGCAAGGGCTACACGAAATGCATCCCATGATGTCCTGGTAATAACAGGGCAGCCATTCCATCCACCCGAACCTCGATTTGGACGCGTCGGTTTCAACCCACTCCCCCTGCCTAGTCACTAACCGCTCGGCCCGTTACTGAAGTGTCTCCGGCTCAGCCAGCATTGCCGTGGCGGTTGCCCAATCCTTCCCCCGCTGTCCTACCTCACGTGCCCTGAGGGCGCGGCCCGTTCGTCACTGACGACTCCTTCGTGCCGTTCGTGGCGTACCGGCCAGGCATGCCGTGCTCAAGGAGTTCCATTCCTTTCGATAGCGCTTTCGATAGAGGAACGCCGGACGATACCTGCGCTCGGATAGCCGCCCGGGCCACCCCGACAAGTGCCGCCGCCATAACCTGACACTCGACACTCGCCTCGAAGTCGGTGTCCCAGGAGGAAGCGAGAAATCTCCCAACAGTCTCCTCAGCACTGATGGTAATTTCCGAGTACCGGCGGTTGACGGCCGGCTCGGAGTACCACAGGTTCACGCACTGGGGTTCGAGGTCCTTAATCAGCACGATGAGATCCGCCGTCAAACCCGTGATGGCGTCCCGGACGGCTCTCCAAGGATCAACCTGTGGTCCGAGCTCACTTAACATTACGGGAATGCTGGCGATTCGCTCGGGAACATCGCCGAAGACGACGTCCTCTTTGGTCGGGAAATACCGAAAGAATGTGCGCCGCGAGTATGGAGCGGCGTTGACAATGTCATCGATCGTCGTCGCGTTGTAGCCCCGCTTGCCGAACTCGGCAACGGCAGCCCGAATGAAATCGAGCCGCGTTTTGTTCTTTCGTTGTTTCTGGCTCAATCCCTCCGAGTCCGACACCGCGGGAAAGGGTACCAGCTGGTGTTCGTCCGAAGTCCTTGGAGTCGTCTGACGATTCTGAGTTGCCGTAGACGGTGGCACTAAGTGTCAGTCTAAGTAGGAGAACCCACCCAGTCAAGATCTTTTCTCTGTAAAGACTTCTTTGATTGCAATGTCTTCTATTGATTAACGTCAAGGGAGGCGGCTGACACTAAGTGCTGCCGTGGCCCCAGAGAGGGTGGAACTGACGCCCCGGAGACGCCAGACGGAGGGGAACCGGCCGTGGTCGATGGACTCGGCTTCGAGCCCGCCCATCCGGCGCACAGTGAGGCGACTCAATTCCTAGGTCGCCGCGGGTAGTATGCCCATCATGACCGAAAGGCGACGTCCCCGTCCGTCCGCGGAGGTCCAGTCGCTGATCATTCAGGCGGCGCGAGACCTATTCTCTCAGCGGGGTTACCGAGGCACGACTACCCGGGATATCGCAATTCGAGCGGGCGTAGCTGAAGGCCTCCTCTACCGCCACTTCCGGACCAAGAGCGGACTATTCGAAGTGGCGATATTGGAACCTATCGGGGCGTTCTTCGCCGATTTCATACAGGATTGGCGTCACGAACTGACGCGTTTGGTTTCCAATGACGAACTTGTCCGGATTTTCACCACGAGTCTCTTCGCACTCCTGACTGAACAACGCAAGTTGGTGATGGCACTGCTGGACGCAGACGCCTACGAGGACTTCCAGTTGTCGGCGGCCGACTCTCCCTTGAGCAAACACATCGATGAACTCGTCCAAATGGCCAAGACTGAGCTCCACTTCCGTGGGTGGGGAGACTTAGACCTCGAAGTCGTCACCCGAATCACCATCGGAACCGTACTTGGACTGGCCTTGCTCGATCCCTATCTGTTCCCCTCAACGGGACGGAGACACCCCGATCGGGAGAGGTTCCTCGAGAGCTTGATCCAATACCAGCTCCACATGTTCGGTCAGGCTGACCTAGAGAAGAAGAACGGCAAGACCAATGCGATCGTACCGTCGAAGCCCACACGCTCCAAGCGCTGAAGAGGTTCGACGTGCAGGTTCGGGCCATGTTCAGCAACCTGCGTGCATGGCCCGGGCGCCAAGGATCCCCGCGCTGGCGGCCGCTTCGGACCAGATACCTCGGGCGTGAGCGGAACCCTCGCCGACAAACCAGAGTCCATCGATCGAGCTGACATTCCAAGGCAGCTTCGGACCGGCCATGACAGGAAAACCCCAGGCCGCAGCTTCGGAGCTCGAGTAATTCAGTGTCTCCACTATGTGGTCACTGATCCCGGGAGCGAGTTCCTCTGAGCGCTCCAGGAGTGCGGCATAGACCGCGTCCGGACCACCATGGGATTCGACTTCCTCAGGAGCGTACGCAACATGAGAGCCGACTAGCTGTTTACCCGGCTCGGTTGTCCAAGGCGCGACACCGGTCAGCGGCCAGAGCCAATGATGGACCGACAGTGCGGCCAGGTCGAATGAGGCCAGCACCGCGTTGTCCGGCTTGAGAAAGGGCTCGTCGAGCAGGTAAAACGAATTGAAGTCATGGAGCGTAATGGTGTCCGTGTAGTCCAGAGGGGCAATGAGCTCCTGTGGAACGGGGTCGAGGATAGATCGAATCCGTTGGTTACCGGTCGCGATGGCGACAGTGGAGCCCCGAACATCACTACCGTCGGCAAACGTCACGCCCGTGACCTTCCCGCCGTCGATCGTCACGTTCGCCACCTTCTTGGATCGCCAAATCGTTCCGCCTCGTTCTTCGATTGCGTTGGCCAGTGGGATGAGGAGGCCATCCCGTGGGTTTGGCTCGATGACCGGCATCGTCCCCTCGTGACAGATTACGACTCGAAGGGTGGCCAGAGCACCGAATACGGACAGGTGATCCATACTCTGGACCAGATTGAGGTCGTGGGGAAAACCACACAGGGTCAGGAGAAGAGCTGATACGAAGTCGTCGACCTTGCGTTCCTCCAACCAATGTGAGAACAGGACTTCCTTCAGTTCGTAGAGCTGTTCGTACGGCATACACAGGGCTTCTTGCACAACGGCGTCCATAGTGGCGCGGCTATCGCCATCGAGGGGGACGCCGAATGCATCGGTCACCGTCTGGATCAGCGCGGCAGCCGACACGGGAGCTCCAAGGGGAGCGGTGACTCCAGTCCCGCGGATGGTCACCCTCCAGGACAATGGGGTATGCAGTCGGACGGGAACGTTGAGCTGACGCGCCAGCTTGTGCCACCACCCGCCACCCCATCCGTTCTGCCATGTGACGTGCTGGAGGAAAAAGGTGTTTTTCCCGTCGCCGAGAGTCCGTGTTCGGAACATCGCTCCCACCTCCTTCGTCTCGCATATGACCAAGGGACGTTGGCCTCGGAGCACCAACTCTCCAGCGCAACAGAGCCCGGCAAGGCCAGCCCCGAGAACTATTTGATCGTACTGTTCCTCTGCCACGTCTCCAACCTCCGCTTTGATGAATACTCTTCACTGAAAGAGTCGAGGATAGCTATCTCATTGCAACGGACCCCGCTTCAGTCGTCTTCAATAACGAGCATCCGTCCAACCATTTACTCGTCACCGCGGCGAGTGATGCAATTCCACCTCCCGCCACCTGATTCCATCACCGTCTGATCAATCGGCGGGGCTGATGGGCTCGGATCACCTCGTACGCTGACAAGCGACCAGGCATGCCTGTCACCCCGCCACCAGGATGGCTGCCAGAACCCCCGAGGTAGAGACCGCGCACGGGAAGCGAATACCCGCCGAATCCAGCCGCAGGCCGGAGGGGTCCGCACCGCGTAAGGACGAAGTCGACGTGGAGAACGCAAGCGGAAGTCGAGTTCGTGCGTTGCGCCATATCCTCCGGTGTCTCCACCCAGCGACCCAACTCGAGCTCCTCGATGCCGGGGAAATACTCGGCCGTCCGAGCCACAATCGCCTCGGCCGCTTGGCCTCTGCATTCCTTCCAGCCAGCTCTCGGATAGAGCGGCACAGCTGGGCAGTAGAGGTACACGGTGTCTTGGCCGTCAGGAGCCTGAGACTGGTCCAGAGCCGTCGGCACTACAGCCCAAATGGTGATGTCCTCGGCCTCAGGTAGGAGGCCAGCGGCCGAGTTACGAAACGACCGGTTGGTGTTATCCGGCGAGCCAATCAAGCAACTCGGGACACGAAGATCGAGGTCGTCGGTGCGGCGCCTTTGATGCCGACTCAGGCCAATCCGGCCTGATAAGGCCAGGTCGACCTTCATTTGGCCGACGCCGGAGGCGTTCATTGGAATCTGGTGAGCCCTGCTGGTCATCTCTGGAGAAAGGGCAGTCACTGGCAGCAACTCGATCAGGGCTTTCCCGGGATCGCAGGTCGCAATGACATGACGTGCCCTGATGCACTTCCCATCCGTAAGACGTACACCTTCGACAGCATTGGACGAAACGAGGATCTCGGCCACGGGTGAGGAAGTGAGCACACGGCCACCGGCCGCTCTCAGCCGATTCGCCAGCGCATCAGGAACTGACTGCATGCCTCCAACCGGACGCAGAAAGCCGGTCCGGTGCAGGAACGCTAAGCCGAGATGGGTCATTGAGGTCCCAGGTGCATCGATGGGGCCGACGCCGGCGCCCAGTGCATAGAGGGCGCTGCGGATAACTGGATGCTGAAACCGGCAGTCGATGACTTCCGCGCCCGACGCGAAGCAGAAACTGCCGATCTTGCGCAGCTTCTTGCGATGGCGCGCCGCTCCCCGGGTGACCTTGGTCACGGCGCGGAAGTCTGGATGGATTGGGTGAGCGGACATGACGGGGAGGGCCAAGTCAAGGAGCGCGTCAAGAAACTCGGCATACTCCAGGAATGCTGTTGCGTCCGGTTCGGAGAACCGGCGGATCTCATCCGCCGTCCTTTTCGGATCATGCCAGAGTGCGAGCGAGGCACCGTCGGGGTGGAGGTAGACATAGGCAGGATCAGCCGGAACCGTCCGAAGCCCATATCGGTGTAACTCCAATTCCTTTGCTACCGGACAGCTGGGGAAGAACGCCAAATCAACGGCGCAGTAGTTGACAACGTGGTTCGGGGCTTCTGGGATGGGGCGACCAGACGCGGTCATCCCGCCGATCTCGCTTCCCGCCTCGAGGACGGACACATCGAGCCCAGCGTCAGCCAGGTAGCAAGCCGCTGCGAGCCCGTTGTGCCCTGCCCCGATCACCACTGCGTCGAACTCGTCGTTGCGCCGGCTCACCGAACGTTTCTCCTGGGCTCAGGGAAGACTCCGGCCCGTCGCCCACCTCGAGACTTCCGGGTGCGAACTCACTGACCGAACTGATTAATGGTTCTTTTAATCCGTGAACTGATGGCGGTTCATAGTATGGAGGTATGGAAGCATGATGAACGGCGTCATGTAGAAGACGTTGAACGCCCAGTAGCCGGTAACTCCGGTGATTGAATCGCCGAATCGCGCCATGAACGTCATGGACAGGTCGGCAAAGTAGCAGATCAACATCAAGCAATACATCCACGAGGTGATAATCATGAACTGATGACCCCATCGCTTCATCTTCAAGAATCCCCATGCGGCGATAACTCGCATCGGAAAGAGAAACAGAACTCCACCTATTTCGAGAGCCTTCTCACCCGTGAATGCGGTGCCACCCATGGCGTGTAGGTTGTAGTTGACGTAGTAGCCGCCATCAAAGAGCTTTCCGAATCCATTTAGGAAGGTGCTCCCAGCAACTGTGTCGTGGGCCCAGAAGAGGTCTAACCCCCAACCCATAAAGTTCAAGCCTCCGTCGATCATGCAGTAGGTGGCGATAAGAGTGACAGCCCAGGGCCGAATCGCCTCCCCTCGTTGCTGCGCTCGTTTGAGCAACACGAAGGCCACAATGATAAATACCAGTCCGATCGGCCCGAGAACAAACGTGCCCGCGACTACGCATCCGGCCAGGAGCCAACGGTCTGACCGCTGTTGAAGGTTGCTGATTCCGCTGCCACTGCCCTGGACCGATACGGTACCGCCGTCACGCAGGCTGGCCGCCGTCGTTTCGATGCTTGCAGTCAATCTATAGTGTCCTTTCGATAATCAAGATCAAGGCAACTCTCAGCCGCGGGTCCAACCCCAACGGAGAACCACGTAGGGAACGAGAAATGTTCCTTCGCAACAGAGGCCGATAATGAATAGACTCGTAATGGCTACAGTGATCTTGTGGATCGTGGGAAGGCCTCGCCATTCAGCTCTAAATGAGTGGTCTACCTGTCCGGGCCCATCCGTGACGGCGGTCTCTTCGATGGTTTCCATTTCCGTCCGTTACTCCTCGCTCTCGGTGCTGCCACCGGTGTCGATTCGACTCATTACCAGGTACCAGAACGTCAGTAGAATCAAAAGAGCCGCGGCTGATGCCAGCAGCCGCCATGTATCGCCAAGAACTGATGCAGTTAACATTCGGAACCTCTAAGGGTAGTAGGGGCTATTGGGCTTCTGGACCCGTGAGACAGTGTGAGTATCACCGAATCCAGTCCCTTGGTGATAGTGGTTGGCTTGGGTGTAGTTGACCGTTATTGACGTCACTATCCAACAGAGAAAAAAGAAGATGAATAGGTACGCCCCAAAGAACCTGCTGCGCGTGAACTTCGGGGCGGATGGCATTGCCGTTGCCATACGGATCCTCCCAGTGGTCGGCCCTCCTCCTGAGTGAGTAGGTACCTGCTCACAGATTACGGTCCCGGAGACGCGGTGTCAAGTGACTGGCACCGAGTGCGAAGCTCGCACAGGCAGTGGTGAGAACTCGAGGTCAGTCACGGGACTCGCAACGCCCGAGAATGGGACCAGGACATGGGCGACCTGTCGGTCTTAGATCTGGTCGAGTCGACAGCCGATCACGTGCGGCGAGCCCGTCAGGTACAGCGGCTCCTGGCCTTCCGCAGTTAACGGGGACGCAAGGACCCCGATCTGCTCATCGCGAGGGCGGCTGGGCAAAGCGGCCTCACGCTTCTGAGCTGTGACGCGGACTTCGACCTCATTGCCAAGGTCACCGGTCAAGCTTGTGAGTGGATCGTGCCCGCCGGCGCCATCGACTGACGATATGGGATGACCAGAAGGCCTCCGCTGGGGGGGTAGTCGAGCGGGGTGAGCGTTCTACTTCGTTGACTGGTCAGGGCTGGCCCTAGGTGCCTGGTGGTAGATGGCTACTCCAGGACCCGGACATTGATACGGCGTCCCAGTGCCGCAGATGTCGTCGAGGAGGTACGAAGGCATGTCCTTGGGGAACGGCGCGTCGTGCGTACTGATCAGGTTAAACGGAAGGTTGTAGGTGAAGAAGAAAATGGCCGCTGCGGCTCCGGTAACCGCAAAGGTACGAAGGATCGCCTTCGTTGCCGATCGAACCCGGAGTTCGTCCACCCCCCGCTCGGCGACGGTGTGCCCTTTGTCGTCGAGGAACCACCTGAGAGCTGTGGCGCCCGTGTAGAGCAAGCCCATGCAGATGGACTCGTAGATAGGGAATTCGTACTTGGTCCCGGCCCAAAGCGACAGGCCTCGGATGACCCCCGGGTAGGCCCAGACCTCAGTTCGGACGAAGAGCGTCGGCTCGATGACCAGATCGAACAGACAGAAGAACCCGAAGATCAAAGAGAAGAGGCCGACGTTGCCGATCCGAGGCCAGCGTCGCCTAATGGCGCGAAGAATTACGCAGCCCAGCACAGCTGGGAGGAACAGCGCCCACAAGTAGGCCGGCATCCAGCCCACCAATGGCTCGATGTAATTGTGCCCACCTGGCTGCAGCACGCCCGGGATCGAACCCAGCCAGCCCGCAACGTTGAGGTGATAGGAGTTGTAGTCGAAGTTGAGCTGGGTGTAGTTCATCAGCGGATCCTGATAGCAACACATCAGGAATGCGATGATCAAGATCCCGTCAGTGGTGATGCGACCGCAGCGCCTCCACGGCCTGATCCCCCACCAATAGATGGTCACCAGACCTAGCGGGACGGATATGACGTCGATGGTGTCGATCCACCAGAGCGAATACGACGGTATAGGCGAGGGACCGTGTGGTGTGGCGTGCAGCTGACCCGAAGTGAGCCACCGACCCCACGTGTAGAAGGCGAGACTCATATAGGCGATACCCAGAGCCGCCCACCACTTGACAGGCTTGGCGCGCTCGGGGACAGGCAGCGCCTCTACCCGAGCGGTACGGGAGTCGAGGGGGGTCAGTTGGGTCGTCATGGGAACGCGTGGAGTCCGTCGGCTTGAAGCCGCGGTCTTAGGGCACGGCCTTACCGAAGGAGTTGACGACGCCACCGTGCAACCCGATCCGATTCGACTCCGGTCGGGGAATGGGCACACTCGGACCCGAACAGGCGAAGTTGGTGCCAGGGCCGCACGCGCCATCAGTCAGGTACGAGCGGCTGGTGATGTCCTTGGGCCACGGGCCGGCGTACAGACCCATGTAGGCAGCCGGGATGTTGTACACGAGGAACGCCGAGTTCATGATGCCGACAAACGCCAGCAGTCGCAGACCGGTCCTCTTACCGCCCTTCAGCCGGACCCTGTCGATCCCCCTCTCGGCCAACGTTTGTCCCTTGTCGTCCTTGAAATAGCGGGCGCACGCGAAGGCCGTCCACCAGGCGCCGGCCATCAAGGCCTCGTACACCGGGTACTGGTAGTAGTGACCATGGAAGATCGTCAGCCACGGGATCGCTCCCGGGTAGGTGTAGATGCCCATTAGCAAGAAGATGGGCTCGAGGATGGCGTCCCACACTACGAAGAAGACCAAGCAGGTCAGCACCAGCCCGATGGGGCTCATTCTGGGCCAACGCGCTTTGGCCTTGCGCATCACCCCGCATCCGAGGATGGCCCCGCCAAGCACACAGTAGAGGTATATGGGAACGACCCACACGAGCGGCTCGGGGGTGAGGTTGGAGTGCGGCGACAGCCAACCCAGGATGTGGGTATCCCAGGCCCCTCGGTTGATTAGGTACGAGTTGTAGGTGGACCAGGTCTGAAAATAATTGAGTCCGGTGTCCTGCCAAGGGATGAAAAGGAAGAACACGACGCACAGAAGCCCGTCGGTGGTGATATGGCCCTCGCGTCGCCAGGGGCGGATGAGGAAGTAATAGAGGAACGCCACCAGGGCGACGAGTCCTACCGCTTCGAAGGTGTTGAGCTCCCATTTCATCCAGGTGGGAACCTTCGATGGCCCCACAGGGGTCGACTTGTCTTGACCGGTAGCGATCCAGCGGAAGACTGCCACCGCCTCGATGGCGATGAAGCACACGCCCAGGCCGGCCCAGAAAAGAACCGCTCTGGGCTTACGTTCCTCGGGCAGGTCGGTACGGACCGATCCCGAAGCCAGCGATGATTCAGTGCGTGTCGTGACTGCCACCGTTTCCCCCCTTCGGGTCCGCGGGCAGGCAGGGAGGCGGTCCCTGCCAAAGGAAATAGAAGCAGTACCACCATTCCGTGTCAAGTACTGCAGATCTTGACCCCGAGGGACTTCCCACCTACCCTATGAGACATCATGTCTCGCGAGGAGATCGCCAGCCCGAGCGACGTTACCGAGCTGAGCGGTAGCCCCTGGGTGCTCATGGCCATGGTCGGAGCGGTGGGGCTGATCACCGCCAGCACCGTAATCACGACGACAACGATCCCCGAAATAGGTCGGGCCCTTCGGGCCAGCCAGTCCCAACTGCAGTGGATCGCCGATGTCTATCCCCTGGTGCTGGCCTCTCTTCTCCTGCCGGCGGGCGCGGTGCTCGATCGATTTGGGCGTAAGCGGGGGCTGATCTGGGGGCTCGGTATTCTGGCGGCATCGTTGGCGTGGTCGGCGATCACTCCTACCCCGGATCAACTGATAGCGAGCCGGTGCTGCGCAGGGGTGGGGGCTGCGCTGGCGTTTCCCGGAACCCTGGCGACGATCAGCAGTAGCTTCTCCGCGGCCCAACGAGGTCGGGCTGTCGGAACCTGGGCTTTCGGGTTTATGGCCGGTGGACTCTTCGGCGTGCTCATCGGGGGCGGTTTGGTGGAGCTGTACTGGTGGGGAGCCTCCTTCCTCGTGACCGCGGCCCTCGTGGTGGCCTGTCTTCTCTTGATCCTGCTGGTAGTGCCCGAGACCCGTGATCCGGGACACTCCAACTTTGATCCGATAGGAGCCCTGCTGTCCTGCGTGGGAATCGGAGCTGTGGTGCTGGCGGTCACCGAAGAACCGATCCTGGGATGGACGGATGCGCTGACGGTCGGGGGACTCGTGGTAGGAGTTGCAGGCTTGATCGCCTTCGCGGCATGGGAGATCAGGACATCGCGCCCTCTGCTCGACCTGCGACGCTTTCGCGATCCTTCGTTCGGGACGGCCTCTGCCACTCTCTTCGTGATGTTCATGGTGGACTTCGCCCTCTTCTTCTTGTGCTTCCAGTACGAGGCCTACATCCTCGGTTACGGACCGTTCAAGAGCGTGCTGGGGCTGATGCCGGAGATGATCACGCTCCCGCCCGTCTTCGTGTTCGCCCCGGCGATCGCAAACCGGTTCGGGAGACGACTGATGATGACCATTGCCATGGCGCTGTGCGCCACAGGCGCGCTCTCCGCCGCCCTAGTCGGTCACGACGGTCGGTACTGGCCCTTTACTCTGAGCCTGTCGGTCTTCTGGACAGGCGTCGCCCTCGCCATGGGGCCTTCCACCGAGGCGATCATCGAGGCCATGCCCTCCGCCGAGCAGGGTGTCGCTTCGGCTGTCAACGACATCGCTCGAGAGCTCGGGGCCGCGCTCGGCATCGCCGTGCTGGGGTCCGCATTTAATGCCGGCTACCGCCGCGACGTTGGACACTTGCTCGGATCCCATGCCGGGCATCTCCGGGCCGCGATAACGGACTCTCCCGCTACCGGGTTGCAAGCCGTCGCCCGGCTCGGAGCGGCTGGCAGACCGGAGATTGCGATCATCCACAGCGGGGTCTTCGCCGGATGGAATGCTGCGCTGGTCGTTGCCACGGCGCTGCTCATCGCGGTGGCCATATTCGTTGCCATCCGCTATCCCGGCAAGGCTGACAACCGCGAGCAACGCGCCCCAGAAGTGGATGCCGGCCAAGATCTGGTGGACCTGGGCGCCTCGAAGGTAGAGGTCACCTCGATATCATCGAGTGGGCATGAACCACCCGGCGAGTTCTAGGTCTGTCACGAGCGGTCATCCCCCGGCAGAACAGGCCGCCGAGGTGTTGCCCAATCAGCGAGGTGAGGATCCTCGGGTCGGACGGACCCGCGTGACTGCCCTCGAGACGGTCCGGGCCATCTTGGTGGAGGAAGGCTGGGAGGCGGTAACGCACCTCCGGGTGGCCGAGCGGGCCGGGTTGGGCCGGGCCACGATCTATCGGCACTGGCCGACGCGATTGGACCTCTTGGTGGACGCTCTCAGCCAGGAGGCGCTCACCATACACACGCTCCCGGTGGGCGACCTCCGTCGGGATCTCATCGCCGAACTCGAAGCCTTCCGGCGCGAGCTAGTCCAGCGCCGGCTGGGTCGGGTGCTCACGGCCATGCTGGACCGAGCCGAATGGGAACCAGAAGTACACCGCATCAAGGCTGCCCTGGTCGACGAAGGCATGTCCGTGCTCCGGCAGGTGCTGCACGCCGCCCAAAGCCGCGGAGAGCTCGCCGAGGACCTGGACATCGAGCTCTCCATCGCCGAGTTGGTCGGCCCGTTGCTCTACCAGTACATGTTCTCCGACGATCGGGTCACATCGGACCCGGTTCCCGCAGTGGTAGACACCTTCCTCGCCGTCAACCAGCGATCCGCACCTCGGCCGGCGCCTCGCCACCGAGGGTTGAACTAGACGTTACGCCAGTACCGACTCTGGCGCCGGAAGCGCCACTGGCTCCAGCTGGCCGATATTTCGGAGCAACACCACCGTCATGGCAATCGTCCACACGCCGTAGGACGCCAACGCCACCCAGAAGGACAGGAACCCGCCCCAGGCGAACGGCCCGGTTTGGAAGAACACACAGAGACCACCCAGGCTGGAGATGGGTGCGCACACCAGATTGGTGTAGCCGAGCCATTTGGGAAACACCGGGCGGGTGCTGTCGTCCTGCAGGATCAAAAGGCCGAGGAGGACCATCTCCACGACGAAAGTGGCGACCATCCCGACATAGAACAGCCAGCCCACGTCGCTCAAGGCCAGGACGGCGTCGGGCGACCGTCCGAGCCGGAAGGCCGCCGCCTCGAGGAACATGGGTGGGAACACGAACTCGATCATCAACGCGGTTCCGAAGAACACTTGGATGAACGCGGCCAGCTTGTGGATCTCTCTCCCCTGCCACAGCTGGTATGCGATCGTGCCCAAGAACGGTGTCAATATCGCCCCGCCGTACATGAGCAGCAGGAACCCGAACCGCTTCAAGTCCGGGTGAGTGCTGTAGAAGGCGACCATCTGCCGGGCGGTCTTGGAGGCGGCCGGCGGTGGCAGTGAGTCCGACATCACGATGCCGATCAGGCAAATGGCCAGCCCGACGGGGCCGCACCACACGAATACTCGCTGAGTTCTCATTGCTAATTGGCTCCCACTCGAATCAGCACTCCCCCGGTAAGTCCCATGAAATAGACGGCATCGTCCGGACCGGCAGATCCGTCACAAGGTCCCGCCAGCGGTGACGGTACCGAATAGGACGTGAAGATACCGGTGGTGGGGTCGAAGCGACCAATCTGATTCGCCGCCAGCTCCGCGAACCACAGGCCCCCATCCCATCCCTGTACGACCCGTCCGATGGGGGCAGCGAGAGTATTCGGTAGCGAGTACTCCGTAAATTGATTCGTCTCCACGTTGAACCGGGCAATCTTGTTGCCGCCCAGTTCGGTCAGCCACATCGATCCGTCCGTACCGGTCGACAGACCGAACGGTGCCGCGAGAGCGGTCGGGATGGGATATTCGGTGATGGCGTCGGTGTTGACATCGATCCGACCCAACTTGTTGCCGGCGAACTCCACGAAGTAGACGTAGGGGTCGCCTGATGGTCCGTGGGCCATGGCCGCCGGTGCCGCCAGTGGAGTAGGCACGGGGTACTCGTGGAACTGTCCCGTGGTGGGGTTCAGGGAACCGACCTTGTCGGCGAGCAGCTCGGGAAACCAGATCTGTCCATCCGAACCTTGCGTGACATCGGACGGACCTGCGAGTGGAGTGGGGACGTCGTACTCCGTTTCGGCTCCGGTCGACGGATCGACACTCGCGATCTTGTCTCCGAGAAACTCGTCGGTCCAGATGTACCCCTGGGAGTCCACGATCACCGCTCCGGGGGCAGACTCCAGGGTTGGCAGGGGTTCTTGGGTAATCACGTGGGTGGTCGGGTTGTAACGACCAATCCACCCCCGTTCGAACTCTGGAAACCATACGTCTCCGTCCGGCCCGGTGATGGCACTGCATCCGCCTGCCAGCGGGGTGCCGCCCCCATCCGGCACCAGGTACTCGCTAACCGTGGGGCCGCTGGCCGCGACTGCCCGAGAAACGTGAACGACCGCGGGCAGACAGACAATCGACAGCACAGTCGTCGTGGCCAACAGCACTCCTGCGGCCCGCCCCCTCGTACAGTAAACATGGTTCACTTCAGTTACTAGATCACCGGCGAGCCTGGAATGTCAAGCGGGAAAGGTCACAAAGTAGCTGTTTACTTGCTACCGACACTGCGGTTCACGTAGGGTGCTAGTCGCAGTGGTGATGTCCACGCGAGAGGAGTCCGGGGTGAAAGAGTATGAACGAATCCGGTATGAGATCCCGGAGCCGGGCATAGCCCGAGTGGTCCTGGACCGCGACGAGAAGCGCAACGCCCAGGACAAGAAGATGCTGTACGAGATCAACGATGCGTTCAATCAGGCCTGCTGGGACGACGACATCAAGGTCATCGTGCTCGCGTCCGACGGCAAAGACTTCTCGTCCGGGCACGAGCTCGGGGTGTCGTTCAACAGCCCGATGGGTGACCCGATCGGGACCTGGGGGGGATCCAGGAGCCCGGGCGCGGAGGGAGTATTGGGCACCGAGCAGGAGATCTTCGTCAACCTCTGCTGGAGGTGGCGCAACATCCCCAAGCCCATGATCGCCCAGGTCCAGGGGCGGGTCATCGCCGGCGGGCTCATGCTGGTCTGGCCGTGCGATCTGATCGTCGCGAGCGACGACGCCAAGTTCTCCGATCCCACTGTGGCGTTCGGCCTCAATGGCCACGAGTTCTTCGTCCACGTCTGGGAGCTCGGGGCCCGTCGGGCCAAGGAACTGCTCTTTACCGGTGGGAGCATTTCCGCCGAGGAGGCCCACGCCATCGGCATGGTGACGCGGGTCGTGCCCCGAGAGGATCTCGAGAGCGCCACCATGGAGCTGGCCCGGACCATAGCCCAACAGCCAATGATCGGCCTCAAGCTGGCGAAGCAGGCCGTCAACCAATCCCAAGACGCTCAGGGTATCTGGACGGCCGTCCAGGCCGGCTATTCGCTGCATCTGGCTGCCCACACCCACGCCATGGTCGTGCACGGTGGGAAGCCGATCGATCGGGACGGTAAGCGCAAGATCCGGGAGCTTTCGGGCGCGGCTCAGCCCTAACGGCCACTCGCACAAGTGACCGAGGCCATGCGGGGGATCGTCGCCTACGGCGGCTACGTACCCCGCTTTCGCTTGCAGCGTGCCGCGATCGCGGCCGCGCTCGGCGCGGCACCGATCAAGGGGGCCCGGTCCGTCGCGTCCTATGACGAGGACACCACCACCATGGCGGTGGAAGCCGGGCGGCGAGCCATCGCTACATCCAGCGAGCTGCCTTCGACGTTGTACTTCGCCACCGCCGCCCCTGCGTACCTGGACAAGTCCAACGCCAGCGCGGTGCACGGCGGACTAGGGCTCGATCCTCACGTCGGCGCCTACGACGTGCTCGGAGGTGTTCGTAGCGGAGTGGCGGCGGTCCGGGCCGCACTTGACGCTGCCACTATCGACGACGTCGCCATGGCCGTGCTGTCCGACATCAGGACCGGGCTACCGGGAAGCAGCGACGAATCCCAGAGTGCGGACGGAGCCGCCGCTCTCATCCTGGGGCGTGGGCCCGGCGTGATCGCCGAGCTACTCGGGCGCGGCTGCAGCACCACAGAGTTCCTCGACCGCTGGAGGGCGCCAGGTGAGCTGGCGTCCCACCTATGGGAAGAGCGCTTCGTGGAACAGGCGTACGCCGCTCCGGCCTCCTCGGCTGTCGCTGACGCACTGAAGATGGCCGGCGTGGATGTGAGCGACATCGATCACGTGATTGTCAGCGGCCTGCCGACCCGGGCTGTGCGTCGGGTGACGACCAAGTTGGGCGCTTCGCGTCATGCCATCGCCGCCGACCAGGTAACCGGTGCGATCGGCAACGCGGGTACCGCGCAGTCGGGTCTGGCTCTGGCCGGCGTCCTTGATACCGCAGACCCGGGGCAGCTGATCCTGCAGGTCACGCTGGCCGACGGAGCTGATGTCCTGGTATGGCGCACCACCGATGCGCTCGCCACCTTCGCGGCACGCCGGCAACAGCTCATCTCTGAGCAGATCAATGCGGCCAACTGCGATCTCCCGTACACCAAGTTTCTGACTTGGCGCGGCATGCTCGGGCAAGAACCTCCACGGCGGCCAGATCCCGACCGCCCTGCGGCCCCCCCTTCGTGGCGGCGGGAAGCCTGGAAGTTCGGCTTTGTGGCTAGCCGGTGCTCGGAGTGCGGAGCCCGCCAACTGCCCCCAGCCCGGGTGTGCCTGGAGTGCGGCTGCGTCGACCAGATGGTTCCCGAGCGCCTGGCGGATACTCGGGGGACGATCGCCACCTTTACCGTCGATCACCTCAGCTACACGCCCTCACCACCGATCGTCGCCTCGGTCGTGGACTTCGACGGCGGGGGACGCTTCCCGTGCGAGCTCACCGACGTCGACCCGGCCCAAGTCCACGTGGGCACTCGCGTCGAGATGACCTTCCGACGGCTGTACACCGCCGGCGGCATTCACAACTATTTCTGGAAGGCCCGACCGGTCGGGATCGAGGAGGGCTGAGCATGGCATCACACGGAATACGCGACCGAGTGGCGATCGTGGGCGTCGGCTGCACCTCGTTCGGGGAGCATTGGGACAAGAGCGCGGACGACCTGCTGATAGACGCCACCGGTCAAGCCGCCCAATCGGCGGGAGTCCGTGTCGAGGACATCGACGCGTTCTGGCTGGGAACCTTCACGTCTGGGTTCAGCGGCATGACCCTCTCTCGCCCTCTGCGCATGGCTAACAAACCAGTGACCAGGGTCGAGAACATGTGCGCCACCGGCTCCGAAGCCCTCCGGAACGCCTGCTACGCGGTGGCCGCGGGCGCATACGACGTCGTGATGGCCGTAGGGGTGGAGAAGCTCAAAGACTCGGGGTTCTCCGGTAACGCCCCCGCCTTTCCTCCCGACGACGGCACGCAGCCGATGCTCACGGCCCCAGCTCGTTTCAGCCTCCTGGCCCCGGCTTACTCGCACAAGTACGGCGTCGACGAAGCGACTCTCAAGGAGGTGTTCACCCGCATTGCGTGGAAGAACCACTTCAACGGGGCCCGCAACCCTCGCGCCCAGTTTCGCTCGGAAGTGTCCATGCAGACGATCGCGTCCGCCCCGACCGTCGCTGGGTGCCTCGGGATCTTCGACTGTAGCGGGGTGGCCGATGGCGCCGCCGCAGCCATCGTCGTCCGGGCCGAGGACGCCCACCGCTACACCGATAAGCCCCTGTGGGTCAAGGCCATGTCGTTGGTCTCGGGTGCCGCGTCAGGAGCGGCTCGACCCTCCTACGACTACACCACCTTCGACGAGGTGACCTCCAGCGCGGCGGACGCCTATGCCCAGGCGGGCGTGTCCAATCCACGGGCTGAACTCGCCATGGCCGAGGTCCACGACTGCTTCACGCCGACCGAGCTGGTCCTGATGGAGGACCTCGGCTTCAGCGAGCGGGGACAGGCTTGGAAGGAGGTACTCGCCGGCACATTCGACCTTGATGGCGAGTTGGCCGTCAACCCTGATGGCGGGCTCAAGAGCTTCGGCCACCCTATCGGGGCTTCAGGTTTGCGGATGCTCTACGAGTGCTGGCTGCAGCTGCGCCGGGAGGCGCCACCGGAACGACGGGTGGCGGCGGTCGAGCGCGGGCGGACGCTGGCTCTCACCCACAATCTAGGGGGGTCGCCGGGGGCGGCGGTGAGCTTCGTCTCGATCGTGGGAACCGAGCCGTCCGCGTAGCGACTAGTCCTCGGGCTCTAGGGGAAGCGTCACCGCGCCCCGTTCTCTGGAAGGCAGCAGGATCACCGCGGTCCCGTTGGCCGTGACGGAGTCCATCTGGTTGGTGGCCTTGACCTCCACCTCAACCGCGCCGCTTCCCGCCACCTCGGATTTGCCGGTCACCGTTCCGGTCCACCACGTGGTGTCACCAACCAGGTTGGGCTGGCGGACCCGGGCGTCGTAGCGATACAGGAACGCGTCATCGCCCATCCAGTTGGTCAACAGGTGCCCGCCCCACGAGAGTCGCTGCGGACAGAGGTCGTAGGCCCCACCCATGCCCACATCGTTACCAGTCTTGGACTCGACGTGTCCCCTACCAGCCGAGTCTTTTGCGCCTGTCACCTCCGACACGTGGTAATCGGCATGACGTTGACGGTAGCGAAGGACATTCCCGTGGGCCCCTCCGTAGTGCCGGGCTCCCAAGGTGCCGGCGTAGAACGCAATGATGTCAGTGGTGGTCAGCGGGCCCTTGACTACCGGTCCGAGGGCGTCACCGACCGTTACGTCCTCCCAGAGCCTCGGCTCGGCCCCCCGAACCTCCTCGGTAAGTATCTGCTTTTCGATCAGCTCGATCTCCTGCGCGGTGTAGCGGTGGGGCTCCCGACCCTCGTACTTGTTCTTGCCTTCCTTGGCCAGGGCCTCGCCCCGCGGGGTCCGGGCGGTGTAGCCGATCGCCGTGGCTACCCGCCTGCCGTCTGAACGGCGCGTGTAATCGATTCGCCCGGACTGCAGTGCCCACCGGTTGGCAAACCTGCCGGTCTTGACCACCACATCGTGCAGAGCCGCGTTCACATCGAAAGCATCGCCCTGCCGCACCACGTCGTAGAAGGTCCAATCCGTGCCGGCATGGAGCCACTGAACCCCGGGGAATTTCGGGGCCACGACGGTGAGGTCGACCGCATAGAGAAAGCAGGGCGGTGCGATCCGGGTTCCCCATCTGGACGCTTGGGCATAGTCGGCGTCAGTCCACAGGGGATTGGCGTCCCCTATCCCCTCGACAAAGTGATCGATGGCGTCGGGGGTGGCCTCGCTGACCCATCGATTGCGCTCCCGCCGCAAGGGTTGACCGATGAGAGTTCTGGCCTCTGCAACCGCCTCGTCGTCGACGTATCCCCATGCCATGAGTTATCTCCCCGTCTCTACTGTGAATGCCATTCGCAAACTATAGCAGGCCAGACATAGCAAAGTAACTGTTTACACGGGTGGAGCCGACGTCTATCCTGGGCCTGCCATGAGCTTCGTCCTACGAAATGGCCTATTGATCGACGGCACCGGCGGGCCCGGACTAGCCGCCGACGTCCAGGTCACGGGGTCCCGGATCTCAGCCGTTGACAAGCCGGGGACTCTCAGCGGCGACCAGGTCATCGACGTGGACGGTCTCGTGGTCGCTCCGGGTTTCATCGACGTCCACACCCACTACGACGCCCAGGTGTTCTGGGACCGGGATCTATCTCCGTCCTGCTGGCATGGGGTCACGACGGTCGTGATGGGCAACTGCGGTTTCGGTATCGCCCCGACCCGGCCGGAGCACCGGGAGACGATCGCCCGGACCCTCGAGAACGTCGAGGGGATGAGCTTCGAAGCCCTGACGGCCGGGATCCCCTGGACCTTCGAAAGCTTTCCGGACTATCTCCTGGCGCTAAAGGCGGAACCGACGCGGCTCAACGTCGGAGCTTTCATCGGCCACACACCGCTGCGGCTCTACGTCATGGGTGACGACGTGGAGCGGCCGGCGTCTGCGGCCGAGGTCGCTCAAATGCGGGCCGTGGTCGGCGAGGCTCTCGAGGCTGGGGCGATGGGGTTTGCGACTTCAGGCTCACCGTCGCACCAGGGAGCCTACGGCCGTCCGGTCCCGTCCCGATTCGCCGACGTCCGGGAAGAGATCTTTGCCTTGGCAGAGGTGCTCGGTGAGAAGGGCCGAGGGGTCGTGCAGGCGACGACCGGACCAGAGCTGTTTCTCGAGGAGCTGGCGGAGATCTCATTGAAGTCCGGCCGTCCCGTGACTTGGACAGCCCTCCTCACCGGCATGACGGGTCGCCACAGTCCCTTCGATTTGCTCGACCGGGGCAGTGGGCTCGGGGGGGAGGTGTGGCCGCAGATTGCTTGCCGTCCGATCGTCATGCAACTGAGTCTGGAGGACCCCTTCCCCTTCGGCGTGGTACCAGCTGGTAAGGAAGTGCTTGCCGTGCCCCGCAACGAACGGGCCGCTCTCTACGCCAACGCGGAGTGGCGCAACCGGGCGAGGGCCCAGTTGGCTGACACCTGGGCAGCTCGCTGGCCCAGGACCACTGTGCAGGAAACCTCCGTGCACACCGAACTCGTTGGCCGCGACGTGCTCGACATCGCCACCGAACGGGGTCGTGACCCCTTCGACACCCTGGTGGAGCTGTCCCTGGCCGAAGACCTGAAGACCCGCTTCCGGATCGTCTTGTTCAACGACGACGAGGAAACGATTGGTCGACTCCTGCAGGACGACCGCACGCTGCTCGCCCTTTCGGATGCCGGAGCCCACGCCAGCCAGCTTTGCGATGCGTGCTTCTCGACTGATCTCCTGGGCCACTGGGTTCGAGAGCTAGGTGTGCTCGACTTGGAGCAGGCGGTCTGGCGGCTGACCGGTCATCCGGCCTCGGTGTTCCGCATCTCGGACCGGGGTCACATTGCGCCCGGCTATTGGGCGGACATCGTGGCCTTCGACCTCGACAAGGTGGGGGCCTCACAACTCGAACGGGTGTGGGATCTGCCCGGCGGCTCCGATCGGCTGATCGCCCAGTCAACCGGCATAGAGCATGTCTGGGTCAATGGACAAGCGATCCGGACGGCGGGGCGGGACGTGGACGGAGCCCGCCCCGGCCTGGTTCTCGGGGCAGCAGGGGGCTGAGAACAAAAATCTCGCCCGCGAGGAAGGAGGTCACCTCCTGAGGCCGAAGTAAACAAAGACTTCGTAGTGCGGCTAGGCTGCATACTGCCGGGTTTCTGCTTGGGAGGGGACTTCGATGTTGGCTGTGTTATCTGTTCGCCGGGTGAGCCCGGGCCGGATCTTTGGTTCCGCGGTGATCGCCGCTGGAGCGGTGATGGCGGTGCCGATGGCCTCGGCCGCCGCGCAGGGGACCGCGGTGGTGACCCCCGTTCTGAAGATCTTGGACTTCGGTGACGTGGTGGGCCTGCCGGAGGGATGCGAGACCGGGCTGTCGGCCATAGGAGCGGGGGCGTCGCAGATCAATCTGTCCGCGGCGGCTTCCCCTTTTATCTCGAACCTGGACAACCAGTGCGGCCAGATCGAGCAGGAGGGTGACAACTACCTGCAGCAGGCCATCACCCAGAGCTACCAGGCGAATGGGCTCAACACCCTGGCCAACCCGATCATCGCGGACATGGCTTCGGCCCTGGTCTTGGAGGGCACCAACTACGGCACCTCGATGGCCCCGTTCGGCCCCACCGTCACTGGCCTGGGCGGGACAGTCGCGTTCTTCGAAGGCACCTAAGCTTAAGCTGACCACCGCCGAACAGCGGGACTACCACTGGCAGGCCCCTTTGGTCGGCTGCCAGATGTCGACATACCAACGACCCCGCTGGTAGAGCAGCTTGGCGATCGTGACGTAGTAGCCGCGGGTTACACCGGGATCGGGTGCGCCGGTGGTGTCGCTCACCAGGTACCAGTCCTTCTCGTCGAGGCATCCGACTATGGCGGCGGTGGTGGCGCCGGTGATCGTGACGCTCTCGTGGTCACCCCTCAGGGTGCCGACCGCATGATCCTGGCTCTGCCCTATGACGTCCACGGCCTCCTGGGCGGCGTCGACCAGACCCGGGGTGGCGACCTGCTGAAGGGCATCGAACCAGCTCCGGTTGAGATAATCGTCCAGGCCGGCGAGATCGGTCAGGAATACCGTGTAGACAGCCTGGACTTCTTCGGTTTGAGAGTCACCAATGGTCACCGGTGGTTCCGTGGTGGGCGCGGCAGGAGAACTTCCGGAAGGACCCGGGAGGGTGATCGCTGGGACGACCTGTGAACCAGTCGTCAGGGGGGAGGCTGGAGTCGACCCCGGCGAGGTGGTGGCGGATCCGGGGCCGGCGGTGGTCGCCGACGCCGAGGTGGCAGGTGGGCCGAGGAACGTGATTCCGCCGCTGCTACTCGTCGCGGTTGTGGGGTCGACTGCGGTTGATGACGCAGTCTTCGCCCCGTCTCCGCAACCGGCCAGGGTCAGAGCGATCACGAGGCAGCCAGCCACCGTTGCGGTTGCGGAAGGTCGCAAGTTCTTGATCGCCGAGGGTTAGACGGACAACCGTCGGGAGGGCCCAATGGAGCGCTGGTTGAGGTGGAGGCGCACTCCCAGGAGGCGGAGGACCTGTGACCCGCCGAGGGCGGCGAGAGCGGCAGCGACGAGTACCAGGTAGAAGCTGTCCGCTGACGGCCCGGTGGCGGCGGTCCGGGTTGGCTGGCCCACCGCTTGTGGGGTCGGGCTGGAAGGTGTTGCGGTCGGGGCCGCCAGATCTGGCGAGGTGGGAGTGGTGGCGGGGGTCCCGGTCGCGGGTGTCACCGGACTGGTCTCCGAGGGCCCCGACGAGGTCGGTACCGTGGCGGGGCTGCCGGTCCCGGTCGAGCCGGTCCCGGTCTGGCTGGCGGCCGGGGTGATCCCTGAGGTGGTTGTCGGGGTCGATCCGACGACGGAAGAGGTGGGGACTGATGGGACAGTCGTGTCGGTCGCGATCAGGGTCACCCGCCCGAGGATGTAGCTCACGGTGACTTTCCCCTGGGTTGGGACGTTGCTGCTCTGTTGCACTTCGAGCCCGCCGGAGGTATACGACTCGATGGTGTTGGTCCCCGGTACGTCGGTAGTGATAGACGGCAGGGTCTGGACGGTGATACCAGCGGCGGACAAGGCGGAGTCCACCACGTTGCTGAGAGCGGTCAGCGACCCCAGGAGTGGCAGGGTGTCCCCCAGGACCTCGAGCCCGTTCTGATCGAAGCCCACCTTGATCCCCGCCACGGTGGCGGTGCCCAGATCGGTGGTACCGGACAGGGTGGGTGCCTGAGAACCTTGCTCGGTCATGGTCTCGGTCGAGGTCACGTCGCCGATGTCGATCGGACCGACGTTGAGAAAGTCCGATCCCGCCGACGCGGTCACCGTCACGCTGCCGTCGGAGTTGGCGGTGGCGATGGCGCTCGCAGACACCTGGGGTTGGCCGGTATTGTTGGCGGACACGCCGAATCCGGCTTCGGCGCTGGAGGAGTACTGCGAACTGTTCGCCGTCAAGATGTACGGTCCGTTGCTCTCGTCGGCGGTGTTCTGGGTCGGGTAGCTGGTCTGTACATACCCGGGCGCGGGAGGCACTGACGGTATTTGCCCCGAGCCCAGACCGTCGACGAGGCCGGGGAGCGAGGATATGAAGCTGCCGAGATAGGGCACCCCGGCCAGAGCCGTGCTCTCGTCGATGCTGTTGACCGCCGCCTCGGCGCTGTAGGGGCTGGCGGAGACCGACGAGGTGAGAGGCAGCGAGTTGTCGTCTACCTCGATCCACATACCGTCGCCCTCTGCACTGAGGTTGAAGTTGTTGGGGTTGGCGGCTTGGGGCTGCGCGCTGACGGGGCCTGCGCCGCTGATGGCCCCCACGGCGGCGCTGGCCGCAACGAACAGAAATGCGGCAGCCAAGTGACCAACTCGCGAATGGGTCACGATGCCAGCGCTCCGAGGTAGGACCTGAGGACGGTCTCGCTGCTGATCTCCTGAGGCTCGCCGGCAAAGGTGATGCGGCCGCGGTTGAGGATGTACACGTAGTCCGCCAGCTCCAGTGCTCGGCTCACGTACTGCTCGACCAACAACTGTGAGATCCCCTGGCCGGCTAGTTGGCGGAGGTAGTCGAATATCTCGTCGATGATCTTAGGGGCCAGACCCATCGACACCTCGTCGAGCAGGACATAGGAGGGGTCTCCGACGTAGGCGTGGCTCAAGGCGAGCATCTGCTGTTCTCCCCCGCTCAATGTGCCAGCGCGCTGCGACCGTCGCTCGCCCAGGCGGGGAAAGACGCTGGCCGCCTCGTCCACCGCGGCGCGGTCCACCCTCGCCGATGCTTGTAGGCGAAGGTTGTCAGCCACACTGAGGGCCGCGAACACGCCACGTCCCTCGGGGACGTGGCACACTCCTCGCCGGGCCAGTTGGAACGGCTGCTGACCGGTCACGTCGACTCCGTCCAGGATCATTTGGCCACTTCTGGAGCGCAACAAGCCGGAGGCCACCCGAAGGAGCGTTGTCTTGCCTGCGCCGTTGGGGCCCAGCAGGGCCACGACTGCATTGTCGGGTACCACCAGGGTCACGTCGTGCAAGACGGTCCCGGTGTCGTAACCGGCCGTGATGTTTCGCAACTCAAGCATGGGCACTCCCGGCTACGTGGGCGTGGTCGCCACCTGTTCCCTCACTGCCGAGGTACGCCGCCTGCACGACATCGCTCGCCAGGGTTTCCGCGGTTGAGCCGTAGAAGATGAGCCGCCCGAAGTCGAGCACGTAGATGGTGGAGCACACGCTCGATACCAAAGACATGTCGTGCTCGACCAAGAGGATCCCCATGCCGGTCTCGGCGACGAAGGCGACCAGGATCTCACCAAAACGCTCGGTCTCGTGCACGTCAAGGCCGGATGAAGGCTCATCGAGAAGCAGGAAGCGGAACGGGCTGGCGACAGCTCGGGCCAGCTCCACCAGCCGTCGCTGTCCGGTCGACAGATCGCCTGCAATGCGCCGGGACAGTTCGGCTATCTCGCACAGCTCCATCGCCGCCCGAGCCCGTTCTTCGATGTTCCGAGTTTCGCGACGGGGGGAGAAGAGCTGGCCCCAGGGGTGCCGGCTGGAGAAAAGCGATTCTGGCCCCAAAGCGACGTTCTCTTTGACCGTCATACTGTCGAACAGCTCCATGCGTTGGAACGTCCGGCCCAACCCGCGGCTGGCCCGCGTCGCGGGACCGCGGTGATTTAGTGACTCCTCTCCTAGCCGAACGCTGCCAGAGCTGGCGCTGACCAGACCCGTGCAGGCATTGAACGTCGTCGTCTTACCGGCACCGTTGGGTCCGATCAGGCCGGTGATCGTGCCGGCGGGCGCATGCAGTGATACGTCGTCGACGGCCACCAGTCCGCCGAAGCGCACCGTCACGCGGTCAACGGTCAGGTCAGGCATGGCGACGTTCATGTCAAAACCTTCTCCCGATGCACGGGTGCGCTCCGGGCGAGGACCGGACTGCCTCGCTGATCCCGCTCCTGAGCCCGCCCAGAGGAGCGGATCGAGCCCAGCCCGGGCCAGACGGCGACCCCGATGGCCAAGATTCCGAACGCGACTCCGTCGTATTTGAGCACCGTGGCGTCCCGGAAGAACGGATACACCTGGAGCACCTGGTAGAGGAATGCAGCGATGAAAGGAGACAGGATCGGCAGTCGCCAGCAGAATGCCAACACCGCGATCATCGCCAGCGACACGCTGAAGTCGTAGGTAGCTTCACTGCCCGATTGGGTCACGCCGGCCAGAAGGGCCCCGCCGATCCCAGCTAGAAACGCGGAGATGCAGAACACGAACACCCGGGTGATGGTGGTGTTGGCACCATGGGCGGCGAGGGCGGTAGGTGAGTCGGCCAATCCCCGTAGCAGCCGGCCGAGGCGGCTGCGTCGCACCAGCAACACCAGGACACAGCACAGTGCCGTAAGCGACAGAGTCACGTAGTAGTAACCCTTGTCTCCTGTCAGATTGAGTCCCAACAGGTGCGGCCGGGGCGTCCTGATGGCGTACTGGTTCCCAAACATCAGGAAGCTGGTGAAGAACAGACGCTCGACCAGGATCCCGAAGCCGAAGGTGGCGATGGCCAGGTAGATTCCTGAGAGGCGGATCGCGGGGATCGCCACGAGCGCTCCCATCGGCATCGCTATCAGGCCGGCGACGAGCAAAGCCAGCAACCATGGGAAGCCGGCGGCTAGGGCATGACCGAACGTCGACGCCCCCACCGCGGCGAAGGCCATCTGGCACAGCGAGATCTGCCCTGAGGTCCAGGTCAGCAAGGCCAGGGACATGAACAGCACCGCGAACGCCAAGCCAGCCGTGTAATCGTTGATGTCGTAGGCGGGAGCGACCAAAGGGACGATGATGGCCAGCAACGCGAAGCCGGCCATCGACACCCCGACGGTCTGGGGCTTGAAGGTCGGCATGGGTCGCAATCTCCGGACCCGGCGGACGCCCTGCTCGATCAGCAGCCGCGACGGCACGAACAGCATGACCGCGAAGAGGACCAAGAACGGCAGGTTGGGCGCCAGCGACAAAATGGCGATGCTGTGCGAGCCCGACAGCTCCTGGCCCAACACGTTGATGCCGACACCGATGATGATGCCACCCGCGAAGGTCAGGGGCAGGTTGGAGAACAGGCCGATGGCGGCAGCCCCGTAAGCGACAATGATCAGCAAGATGAGATAGCTGACATTGATGCCGATCTCCGGAGCCAACAGCATTCCCGACACGGATGCAAAACACGACCCGATGGTCCACGCCAGGCGGCGCACGACCACCGGGCTGATCCCCTGCATGCTCAACAGGTCAGGGTCGTCCACGACCGCCTGCATCGCCACTCCCAACCGGGACCGCTTGAAGAACAGGTATAGCCCCACAGTGGCCACGATCGCCAAGGCCAACGTGATGAAGTCAGAAGCGGCGATGTTGACCCCGCCTACCCGGGTGGGTGATTGAGGCAGGAAGTTCTTGAATGCGATAGTCGATGCACCGTAGATAGCGGTCAGCAGCGAGTCGAGACCCACGAGCAATCCGACCGTCGCCACCACCCGCATTACAGTCGGGGCCTCCGCCAGGGCGTACGACATCCGTTCGAGCAAAAGTCCGCCGATCACCCCGACCACGAGCAAAGCCAGAACAGCCGCCAAACCCCACGGCATATGGTCGCGATCGCGGAACTGGTAGAAGACGTACGCCGACGCCGCCGCCACGGCACCGTGCGCAAAGTTGAATACTCCCGACGTCTTGTAGGTGAGGACCAGCCCGAGCGCGCAGATGGCGTACACCGCCCCGTCGGATATGCCCGTAACGATGACCGGTCCGAGATCGTTCACGGACGGCACACCCCACACGGCTGCCTGCCGGCGGCCTCCATCTCGCCCCGACCGGCACTCGGCCAATCGCGAGAGCCGGCCAACGTGCAATCGGCTCGGTGGTAGTACCGCAAACCTTCGCCGGCGATCAGGTCGTCCGCGCCACCTGGGACCGACATCTCCCGAGTCACGTCGACGTCCTCGGAGACGGACACGGTCGCGGCCGCAGGTTCACCCAGCAATACCCGGCGACGCTCACCGACGGCTCGACGGCCCGACAACAGCCAACTCACATGGCCGACACCGGCCACGATCAACCCTCCGACCGCCAGGTTGGCCGGCCCGATCTGCTTTCCCATGGTGGCGTCCTCTGACGCCAGGTACCAGCCGACGATGCACATGACCAAGGCCACGCCTACGACGAGGCCCCAGCGCAGCAAGTCCCCCTGGTGCCACAAGGGTCTGCCCAAAAATCCTTGCGGCGCTGGCGGGGCACCGACGTACTGGTCGGCCATGCTCATCGACTGGCGCCCTTGCCGTTGGAATCCTTGCTGCCATTGGAAGCCTTGCTGGCGGCCGGACTCGGGGTCCGCCGCCGCGCCGTGGTCGTGCTGGCCGTAGATCGACGAACCGCGCTCGCCGCAGCCCGGGCCGCCTTCGGTCGCTCACTAGCCGGCTGGAACGCCTCATCAGGGACCGGAGCTGGATCTTCGACCGGCCCTTGAGGAGCGAAATACGCAGGCGCATACCCGGCCGGCACCCAGCCCGGCGGGGGATAGCCGGGGACACCAGCCGGCGCGGATCCAGGACCCTGGCCGTAGTAGGGGTCGTACATCATCGGGCCGGTTGGCTGGACCTCCTGGTAGTACGCGCTGTTGTATTGAGGTTGCACCCCGTGCCGCATGTTCTTCTCGATGGCGTCAAGCTTTCGCCACTCATCGCGCAGGTCAGCTGACAGCCACAGCATGGCTCCCACCCCGAGCAGGAACACGCCCGCCACCCGACCCGACAAGATGTAAGGCAGCTGGTCCGCCGGGTACGCCGTCCCGCTCACTCCGACCCAACCAACGATCAGGGCGATGCCACCCGCAACCACAAACAACCACGCACCCACCCGATCCCACTGCAGTCGCAGCCACTTGGTGATCTCCAACGGATTCCCTCCTGTCGAAATACCTTGAACTCGAAATACCTTGAACTCGAACTTCTCTGGCTGACTGACTCAGGTGCCCTCGAAGAATGCGACTGTCCCGCCGAGTCCGGTGACGGTGGGGCCGAACGGGGCCATCGAGGTGCCGTAGTTGGTGCCCTCCAATACCAGGGCGGAGGCCATGTCCGCGATGATCGGGTTGGCCAGGGTGTTGAGCCCATTCGCCTGGTAGCTCTGGGTGATGGCCTGCTGCAGGTAGTTGTCACCCTCCTGCTCGATCTGGCCGCACTGGTTGTCCAGGTTC
>Ga0302324_100001175_pt1 | contig 64453 bp, 58 predicted proteins | sample Palsa_T0_1_FD_201949 | JGI IMG/M metagenome (GOLD analysis project Ga0302324, IMG submission 201949) | Peat permafrost microbial communities from Stordalen Mire near Abisko, Sweden - Palsa_T0_1 | ecosystem: Environmental > Terrestrial > Soil > Palsa > Peat permafrost | place: Sweden: Abisko...
GGATTGGTGGCATATACCAGGGTCGCCGCGGCGGCAGCCACCTTGGCGTCGAAGACCCGCCGCGCCGCCGCAAACAAAAAAGCGCCCGCCACCACGAAGCTGATTCCGGAAACGATGGAGCCCGCCAGCGCAGTCCGCCACAACGCGTCGTTGCGGGCGAACATCATCGTCAGTACATGTGGCAACGGCAGCCATACCGAGCCGATTTCGTCGTACCCTGGCGTGCGCGAATCCAAAATGCGCCGCGCAATATTCAGGTGCGCTTCGGCATCGCCGTAATAAGCCAGGTAACCGCTCCGGTAAAACAACCAGACCCATGCGCCGCTCCACAGGCTCAGCAGCGCGACGGCCGCAGCAGTCTCAAAAATCTGTGCACGCTTTGAATTCGCGATACCTCTCCTCAACGTCTTCCCGCGTCAAAGTGCGAAACCGGTCTACCCCGAATTGCTCGCAGCAGAAGCTGCCCATCACCGAGCCGTAGATCACCGCGCGCCGCCAGTCCTGCATGTCCACCGCCCCGCCTCGGAGGTCCACGCCACGCTCCGCCAGATATCCGATGAAGCCGCCCGCGAAACAATCGCCCGCGCCCGTCGGATCGAAAACGTCTGCCAACAAGTAGCCGGGCGCCATGAAATGGCAGCCGTTCGCGAACAGGATCGCGCCGTACTCGCCGCGTTTCACCACCAGCGTGCGCGGGCCCATTTCCAGGATCCGGGCAGCAGCCCGCCGCAGATTATGCTCGCCCGAGAGCATGCGCGCCTCGCTGTCGTTGATCAGCAGGAAGTCCCAGTCGCGCAGCGTCTCCAGCAGTTCCTCGCGGTAATCGCGAATCCAGTAATTCATGGTGTCGCCGCCCGCCAGGTGTGCACCGTGCATCTGCGCCAGTACGCCGCGCTGCAGCGCCGGTTGAATGTTGCCCAACAATAGATAGGGCGCGGCGCGGTACCCTTCCGGCAGCTTGGGCTGAAAATCCGCAAACACGTTCAGGTCGGTGCGCAGCGTCTCCCGGTCGTTCATGTCGGCCGAGTATTTGCCTTCCCAGAAAAAGGTCTTGCCCGGCACGCGCTCCAGGCCTTCCAGGTCGATGCCCTTACTCGCCAACAGATCCACGTCTGCGCGCGCGAAATCGTCCCCCACTACCGCCACGATCTTGACGGGAGTAAAGTAGCTCGCCGCCAATCCTATATAAGTGGCGGCCCCGCCCAGCATGCGGTCTACCTTGCCATGCGGCGTTTCCACGCCGTCGTACGCCACCGAACCCACTACCACGAGAGACATCGCTATGATTGTAGCAACTTGTGGCGCACGTACTCATTGGGCAGCCGTGCCGTAGCCCTTCTTTTCACCACACTAGACAGCCGTTTTTTAAGGAGTATAATCAAGCAATGCCAAGAACTCAGAAGCACGATCCGGATATGCTGCAAGCTGCACTAATTGGGTTGCAGCACATGCTCGGCACTATCGAGGAACGCATCGCCGAGCTACGCAGCCGGCTGGGAGGGCCGCCCGCCTCCCACGAGGCCGCCGCGCCCGCACCGGTTCCCGGCGCAAAGAAACGGACCATGAGCGCCGCCGCCCGCAAGCGTATCGGCCTGGCGCAAAAGAAGCGGTGGGCCGCCTACAATTCCGCGAAGGCCAAGCCGGCCGTCCCCAAACCGCCGAAGCGCGTCCTGAGTGCGGAGGGCCGCGCGCGCATCGTCGCCGCCACCAAGAAGCGTTGGGCCGCTTTCCATAAGTCCCGGCAAGCCCCCAAGCCAATCGCCAAAAAGGCTGCCAAGAAGGCCACGAAGAATGCTGTAAAGACCGTTGCCAGGAAGGCGCCGGAGGCAGTGGCTCCGCCAGCCGTGGCCGCCGCCGCGCCAGGCGCGGAGTAGGTCAGACCTCCGGGCCTGTCCGCGACCGTGCGATGGGCTCAGCACCAGTGACTTCAGCACCGGTGCCCAACGTCCGCTCCGCGTGCTAAGATCGCTCCCATGCACGACTCTAATCCCCAACGCCGCGACATCCTGGGCGCACTCGTCGCCGCGTCGCTCGCACCCGCTTTTCCCGCCGCCGCTCAAACGCAATCCGGCGGCATGCCCTATCGCACCCTTGGCCGCACCGGCGAGCGCGTCTCCGCCATCGGACTGGGCGGCTACCACATGGCCGTGCCCCAAGACGAACAGGACAGCATCAAGATCGTCCGCACCGCCGTCGACCACGGCATCAACTTCCTCGACAACTGCTGGGACTATCACGATGGCAAAAGCGAAGTCTGGATGGGCAAGGCCTTGCGCGACGGCTATCGTCAAAAAGTCTTCCTCATGACCAAGTTCGACGGTCGCACCAAACAATCCACCGCCAGCCAGATCGACGAATCCCTCCAGCGCTTCCAAACCGATCATGTCGACCTAATGCAATACCACGAGAACATCCGCATGGAAGATCCCGACCGTTTCTTTCATGACGGTCCCCTGGAGGCGCTGCTGGAGGCCAAGAAGGCCGGCAAGATCCGCTATATCGGCTTTACCGGCCACAAAGACCCCGCCGTGCATCTGCGCATGCTGGAGGTCGCCGAACAAAACGGTTTCCATTTCGACGCCGCTCAGATGCCCCTGAACCTGCTGGACGCGCACTTCCGCAGCTTCGCCAAGCTGGTAGTGCCCAAGCTGGTGGCGCAGGGCATCGGGGTCCTGGGCATGAAGCCCATGGCCTTCGGCAACCTGCCGCAGCACGGCCTGGCTACCGGCATCGAGTGCCTACACTACGCCATGAATCTGCCCACCTCGGTGGTCATCACCGGATGCGATACCATGGAGCGCCTGAATCAGGCCCTGGAAGCCGCGCGCACCTTCCAGCCATTGACGGAAGCGCAACTGTCGGCGCTGCTGTCGAAGACCAGGGACGCGGCGCTTACAGGAAAGCTGGAACCGTTCAAGACCACGTCGCAATTCGACGGCACTGCGCAACATATAAGCTGGATGGGTTGATTCGCAGAGAGCGGAAGAATTCCTGAAGCGGTTCACGGTTCTTTTGGTTTGACGCGCACATCGGCTCCTACGCGGAACGGTACGATTTACCGATACCATCCAGCGTGCTCTACTGCGCTGGCGGGAAAGCCGCATGATTGCGCACCTGCCGGGCCTGCCACAAATGCCGCCGCTCGTGGGCCGCGATCCAGGCGAAGGTAATCTGCAGGTTGAACCGAAGCAGTCCAGCCTCCGGCGCCGGCATCTTGATGCGCGCCAGATCCAACCCGTTGGCCTGTTCCAGCCGCAGCGCCATTTGATCCTGCAAGTGCAGGAACGTCGGCAGCACGGCGGTAATGGGCTGGCCAGACGCCGGCGTGAACCTACGGGGAGCCTTGTACTTGCGCTTGGGCGGCGGCTCCGTGTTGGAAAGGATCCGCTTCCCCAGCCAGCCGTACCCAAAGGGGCCCTGCGTCACCAGCCCACGCGCGCGGGCATCCGCGATGGTCTCTTCGAGCGCGTGCACACAGCGGTCACCCACGATATTCAGGTGCAGCAGGCACTCCGCCATCGACCAACTGCGCGCGTCCGGACGCCAGTTGAATTGGGATTCATGCAATCCGTTCACCAGTTCGGACGCTTCCGCCTTCGCCGCGGCAAATTGGCGGTCCAATTCGGCAAGCTCCGGAGTCAACGACGACGCGGTCATCAACATACTCTTATACTGAATTCTATACGAAAGCGGCTGCGCGGTTGTCAGCGCAGCGCGTAAACGCCCGCTGTGCGGGCCGGTAATCGTGCGTGAACCTGGCCGCCGGCGATGTGCAACTCGGGCGCCCCACCCAGGCGATCCGTCAGGCTGGCGCCTTCCGCCAAGCCGAGCGGCGCGAGATCGCAGGTCACATCGCCCGCGTCCGCCGCGTTGTTCATCAACACTACCACTGGCCCCGCTGGCCCGGTGCGCGCATACCCGTAAGTCTGGCCGGTCACGCACAGGTTGATCATCGGGCCGCGCCGCAGGGGCTCCAGTTCGCCGCGCAGCCGGGCCAGGCGGCGGACACGGTCCCAAACGCTTTGCTCTTCCGGCGTGCGGCCGGCCGCGGTAAACGCGTTGCGCGCATCCTCCGGCCAGCCGCCCGGAAAATCGCGGCGGTTGTCCGGATCGCCGCCTCCCCGCATGCCGATCTCATCGCCGTAATAGATCATGGGAATGCCGCGCGCGGTCAGCAGGAAGGTGAATGCCAGATCCAGGCCCTGCACGGTGGCGCCGGCATCGCTCATGAATCGCCCGACGTCGTGCAGCCCCAGAAAGGTGACCAGCAGACTGGCATCCGGATACAGATAGTCGTGGCCGGTCATAACCGCCACGTCGCGCACCGGCTTCCCTTCGGCGAAGGCGCGGCGGATGGCGAAGAACGTGGGGAAGTCGAAAACCGTATCCACGCCCGAGTCCACGCCGTCGAAGCGCGCCTGGCCGCCCTGGAAGAACGACACCAGGGCCGGATCGCCATCGAACATCTCGCCCACCACGCGCAGATCGGGATACTCGCGCTTGATGGCCGCCATCCAATCGCGCCAGAAGCGCCGCGGCACATAGGGCAGGGTGTCTTGCCGGATGCCATCCAGACCGGCGACGCCGACCCACCAGAGGGTGTTCTGAATCAGGTAGCGCGCCACTTCTTGGTCGTCCTGGTTCAGATCGGGAAGGATGTCGACGAACCAGCCGTCGAGAGTGGACGCGCGCAGTTCCGCCGTGGCATGCGGGTCGATCAGGGTCCAGGTCTGCCAGGTATTGGCCAGGTGATGCGATGCCGTGCCGTGGAACCAGGTGGGGGTGGGCGCATCTTTCACCCACGGATGATACGGTCCGGTGTGATTGGCTACCTGATCCTGGATCACCTTGAGGCCTTGCCGGTGCGCGGCGTCCACCAATTCGCGGAACTTGGCGAGGGTACCGAGGTGTTCCTCGACGCCGTAGAAATCGACCGCGCCGTAGCCGTGATAGTCGGTGATGCCCTCGTTGTGGTATCGCTCGCGCTCGTTCAAATGGTTGACATTGTCGTACACCGGGTTGATCCAGATGGCGGTCACGCCGAGATCTTTGAGGTACGGCAGGTGGTCGATGATGCCCTGGAAGTCGCCGCCGTGGTAGTAGCGCGGTTTCTGGCGGTTGAACAAACCGTGCGACACGGCGGGGTCGTCATTGGAAGAATCGCCGTTGGCGAAGCGGTCCGGCATGATCAGGTAGACGATGTCGTCGGGCGAGAAGCCCTGAAAGCGGCCGGCGCGCGGCAAGGTTTGCAGCACTTCAAAAGGCGCGACGGCCTCGCCGCCGGATGTGACCAGATGCAACGGGTGCGGGCCAGGCGACGTGTTCGGCGCAATCGATACATCCACGAAAGCGTAGGTGCCGGCCGCGTTCACGCGTGTAAGGCCAATTTGCAAATCCGGGCCATCCGCCACGGCGCGCGCACCCGCGAGGTTGCGCCCGCGAATCAACAGGCGGACAGGATTGATGGAATGCCCGATCCACCAGTTCGGCGGCTCGACTTTTACGATTTCGGGTGGCGATTCGGGCGGCGCGGCGGTCAGTCCGGCTGCGGCGCACAGCAGCAGGGCGAGCCTGGGGATGAGCACAAGGCGATTGTAACCGACGGCATCTCAGGCCAGTTTCGCCAGGTCCTCCAGCTTAAGGCGGCCAGTGTAGATGGCCATGCCGAGGGCGGTGTGCACGTTCATCGCCAGCAGGGCGCGCACTTCTTCAATGGTGGTGATGCCGCCCGCCGCGGTGATTTCGAGCGGCGTCGCGGCGCGCAACCGCCGGAACCAGTCGAGATCGGTGCCCTGGAGCATACCCTCCTTATCCACGTAAGTGCACAGGAAGCCCGCGCAGTAAGGCTCCAGTGCCGCCAGCACGTCTTCGGCGCGGAAGCGGGTGGCTTCGCGCCAGCCCTTCACCACGATGCGGCCTTGCTTGGAATCGAGCGCCACGATCACTCGCTCTTTGCCGATGGTTGCGGCAAGGTCCGTCAGGAACGCCGTGTGGATGCCGTCCGCGGCGAAGGCGGCCGTGCCCACGATCACCCTATGCACTCCTTGCTCGACCAGCGCGCGCGCGCGATCGACCGAACGCACGCCGCCTCCCACTCGCGTGCGGGCGCGCGCAGCCACCAGACGCACGAGTTCGTCGTTCGATCCGGCGCCTATCGCGGCATTCAAGTCGATAACCTGGATCTCCGGAAAGGCCGCGAAACGGCGCAGCATTTCAATCGGCGAGTCCGCTTCAAGGGCCTTCTCGCGGCCCTGCACGAGCTGCACGACCTTGCCGTCCATCAGGTCGATGCAAGGGAAAATCATCAGACCTTCCGCACCGGGATGCTGTGCCGGTCCAGGTATTCTTTGAGGTCGGCGATGCGAAGGGTCCCGTAGTGGAAGACCGACGCCGCGAGCGCCGCGTCGGCTTCGCCATCGGTGAGCACGCGCAAGAAGTCTTCGGGTTTGCCGGCGCCCCCGGAGGCGATCACCGGGATGTGCGTGGCGCGCGAGATGGCGCGCGTGAGTTCGCAATCGAAGCCTTGTTGCACGCCATCGGTATCCATGGAAGTGAGCAGCACTTCGCCCGCGCCCAATTCTTCGGCGCGGGCGGCCCACGCGATAGCGTCGAGAGCTTCGGGATCGCGCCCGCCGCGCGTGTAGACGGTCCATGTGCCGGGCGCGCGGCGGCGCGCATCGATGGCCAGCACCACGGCCTGCGCGCCGAATTCCTGGCTCAACTCGGTGATCAGGGCGGGACGCCGCACCGCCGCGGTGTTGACCGAAATCTTGTCCGCGCCGGAATGCAGGATGCCACGCGCATCCGCCACGGATCGTATGCCGCCGCCTACCGCCAGCGGAATAAACACCTTGCGCGCGGTGCTTGCGACCACTGCGGCCATGGTCTCTCGCGCATCGCTCGAAGCGGTGATATCGAGGAAGACCAACTCGTCGGCACCCTCCTGATTGTAGCGGTCCGCCAATTCCACAGGGTCGCCAGCATCGCGCAGATGGACGAAGTTGACGCCCTTGACCACACGGCCGCCAGTGACATCGAGACAGGGAATGATACGCTTGGCGAGCATCGCGCCGGAGCTATTTTTGCCCCATCAGCTCGTAGACTTTGCCGGTCAGCAGCTTAATGTCGGAGCGCATCTCGCGGAGATCTTCCCGGATTGAGGCGATCTGCGCGCGCATATCCTCCCGGAGCGCGCTGTTCTGCAAGCGCATATCTTCCCGGAGCGCGCTGATCTGCACCAGGCTGATGACCAAGCTGGTCAATACAGCAATGGTGGGCAACCCCACCGCGATATAGAGCTGTAGGTTGTTCATCACTCCCTGTTCAGATTGTACATCTTACGGCAACTCGACGAAATTCCGGACAATGCGCAGGCCGCACGGGCCGGACTTCTCCGGATGAAACTGCACCCCGCATGTATTGCCCGATTCGAGAACGGCGGTGTAAGGCTGCGAGTAAGTGCAGGTTGCGGCGGTCTGCGGAATTGTGGGCGCGTAGTAGCTATGCGCGAAATAGAGAAAAGCGTGCCGGGGGAGGCCGGCGAGCACGCGGGAATCGCCCGATGCATCGACCTGATTCCATCCCATGTGCGGCACCCGCGCATCGGCTGGAAAGCGCCGCACGGCGCCTTCGTAAAGGCCCAAACCGCGCGCTTCGGGAGCTTCTTCACTACGCTCGAACAGGGCCTGCAAGCCGAGGCAGATACCCAGAAACGGCACGCCCGCGCGGATGCGCTCCATCAGCGCATCGCGCACTTGCATTTCGTCGAGCGCCCGCATCATCTGGCCGAAGTGGCCCACGCCGGGCAGGATGATTTTCCGCGCATCGCGCAGGCCTGCGGCATCGCGCACCAGCGTGTATGCGGCGCCAATTTCGGCGAGGGTGTTTTCGACCGAGCGCAAGTTACCCGCGCCGTAATCCAAGATGGCAATCATAACAGTCCTTTCGTTGAAGGCAACTGGCCGCGCAGCTGGCGGTCGGTAGAGCACGCATATTTCAGGGCGCGCGCGAAGCACTTGAAGATGGCTTCGATCTTGTGGTGGCTGGAGCGGCCGTACAGCACGCGCGCATGCAGGTTGGCGCCAGCGTGGTTCACGAAGCCGCCGAAGAAATCTTCCACCAATTCGGTCTGCAGATCGCCGACAAGCCGCACCCGCACCAGGTCGCGGTAGACGAGCGCGGGCCGGCCGCCAAGATCCAGCGCCACCACGGCCAGCGTCTCATCCATGGGCAACACGAAGTAGCCTGCGCGGTTGATGCCCCGCCGGTCCCCCAGCGCCTTTGCGAACAACTGGCCGAGCACGATGCCTACGTCTTCGACCGTATGATGCTGGTCGACGTCCAGATCGCCCTTGGCGGCGAGCTTCAGATCGAAGCCGCCATGCTTGGCGAACAGCTCCAGCATGTGATCGAAGAAGCGTACGCCGGAGGAGATTTGGTAGCGTCCGCGGCCTTCGATCTTGAGCGAGGCTTTGATTCGAGTTTCCTTGGTGTCGCGTTGGATGGTGGCAGTTCGCATCAGACTAGCACGCTTTCGATCTGATTGATATCGTCGAGGACGGCGACGGCGTTTTCGGCCTGGAACAGCGCAGCCAACTCGCCGCGGCGCGGACTCGCGGGAGATGCGATACCAATGAACGGTACGGCCGCAGCCCTGGCGCAGCGGGCATCGTCCACCGTGTCGCCGACGTACCAGATCTTGCGTCCGCCGGCCGCGGCGGAGATCTTCAGCAGGCCATCCGGCGCGGGCTTGAGCGCGGCGACGTCTTGCATGCCGACGATGGGATCGAATCGCAGCGACGGCGCGAAGCGGCTGAGCGTGACCTCCGCTTCCCAGCGCATGCGCCCGGTGAAGATGGCCAGATCGAAGCGTGCGGCGAGGCGATCGAACAGGCCGTCGCGCGCCATCCACCGTTCGCGCAGGATGAGGCCGTCAGAGCCGTCGCCGTGGAACAGACCCTGAAAATAATCGACCACGGTCTGGAAATCGGCGGCCACGCCATGCTTCGAGATCGCGTGATGCGAGAGGTTCCAATCGTCGTTGAAGCCGCCCTGGTTTTTGTAGTCCTGAATTTGCGCGTGGTTGAGAGTCACGCCGGCGAAATGCTCGACCGTACGGACGATGGTCTCGCGATAGGATTCGGTCACGTCCACCAGCACGCCGTCCATATCGAAGACGATCATCTGGCGAGCCATATTTCCTCCAATGCGGCGAGCAGGCGGCGGGTCTGCTCGCGGGTGCCGACCGTGATACGCACGCAGCCGGGAGCTTCGTAACTGCGGTCGCGCACCAGGATGTCCTGGGCGCGCAGGTGGTCGCGGACCTCGATCGCGCGCCGGCCGGCACGGATCAACACGAAGTTCGCGGAGCTGGGCACGTAGGCGATTCTCAGCCGCTCGAGGCCGACGCACAATAACTCGCGGGCGGCCAGCACCTCGGACACGTAATTCTCGATGTAGGCGGTGTCGCGAATGGCCGCCTGCGCCGCTAGCACGGCTAACGTATTCACACTGTAAGGCGACTGGGCCTTGTGCAGGTACGCGATGTTGGCCGGATGCGAAAAAAGGCAGCCCAGGCGCATGGCCGCCATGCCGAACACTTTGGAAAACGTGCGGCTCACAAACAGATTCGGCGAACGATCGATCTGGCCCAACGCGGTAACGCCGGAGAATTCGAAGTAGGCTTCATCGATGAAGACCACCGCCTTGCGCGCGCGCTTCAAAATACGTTCGACGGCCAGCAGCGAGAGTCCGGTGCCGGTCGGGTTGTTCGGGTTCGCGATCAGCACGGCGCGCGTGGCCGGCGTGATGGCATCGAGCATGGCGTCAAGCGGGAAATCCATCGTAGGGCCGTGGTAATCGATCTCGCGCACCGTGGCGCCGGCAACCTGCGCGTAGAAACGATACATGGCATAGGCGGGGCGTAGCAGGAGCACTTCCTGACCATCGTCCACGTAGGTATTGATGAAGACCTGGATAGCTTCATCGGTGCCGTTGGTGAAGATGAACCGGTCGGGCGCTACGCGGAAGAACTCGGCCACGGCAGCTTTAGCTTCGCCATATTCGGGGTAGACAGCGAGACTGGCGCCGTCGAGACTTTGTTGCAGAAACTCGATGACGCGCGGCGAGCATCCGACGGTGTTTTCGTTGAAATCGAGGCGCAGCTTGTCGGCGCGTCCGGCGGTGGGCGGGGAGTAGGGCGCCATTTTGAGAACGGCTTCGCGGGGCCGGATGGCACCTTTGGGCTTGGCGTACGCGCTCGCGCGTGCAGTGCCTGCTTTCGTGCCGACACCTGGTTTAGTCATTGATTCGCACCTCAACCGACCGCGCGTGCGCTTCCAGGCCTTCGGCGCGGGCCAATATCGTGATAGCCGGCGCGAGCGCCGCGAGGGCACTGCGACTCAAGCACTGCACCGAAATCACCTTCAAATAGTCGGCCACCGACAGGCCACCCCGCAGACGTGCCACTCCGCAGGTAGGCAGCACGTGATTGGGTCCGGAAGCGTAATCGCCGGCGGCCTCCGTGCTGAATGGGCCGATAAAGATGCTGCCGGCGTGCTGCACGCGCGCAAGCAGGCGATCGTCCGGAATACTGAGATGCTCGGGGGCGAAGCGGTTCGACAGATCCACGGCTTCTTCGAGCGACCGGACCAGCATGATGGCGCTATTGCGCTGGATGGCCTTGCGCGCGACGGCGGCAGTCGGCAGATCCTCGAGCTGCCGGTCGATTTCCTTAGCCACCGCGTTGGAGAGCCGCTTGGACGTCGTGAGCAGAATAGCCGCCGCATCGACATCGTGCTCGGCCTGGGCCAGCATGTCGGCGGCGAGATGGCGGGGATTGCCATCGGCGGAGACGATCAGGATTTCGGTGGGGCCGGCCACGAAGTCGATGCCCACATCGCCCGCGAGCAGTTTCTTGGCCGCGGCCACGTAGATGTTGCCGGGTCCGACGATGCGGTCCGCGCGCGGTACTGAGCGGGTGCCATAGGCGAAGGCCGCGATGGCTTGCGCGCCGCCCATTTGAAAGACCTGCCGCACGCCCAGCAGGTGCGCAGTGCCTAGGATCTCCGGCACGCGTCGCGGGCAGGCCACACAGATGTTGGCCACGCCGGCAACCTGGGCCGGAATTACGGTCATCATCAGCGTGGATGGCAGCGGATAGCGGCCCGCGGGGATGTAGGCCGCGACCGTCTCGAGCGGGCGCACCACCTGCCCCAATTGCAGGCCGGGGCTCACTTCGCGGAGCGTTTCGGCGGGAAGCTGCATTTCGGCGAAAGCGCGAATGTTGGCGGCGGCGGTCGCGACCGCGTCACGGAATTCCGGCGAAAGGCCGGCACAGGCGCTCTGCAGATCGGCTGTGGGCACGGCGACCGTCTTGCGGTCGAGCGCATCGAACCGGCGCGCGTATGCGAGGAGCGCTTTATCGCCGCGCGCACGCACGGCTTCCAGGATCGGCCGCACCACGGCTTCGGCTTCGGCCAGGCGGGCCTTGCGCCACGCCAGCAGGCGGGGCATGTCGGCTGCATGCAGGATACGGATCATAAAGGACTAATGCATCTCTTTGCAGCGTTGCACGTCTGCAGTTGCATTTTCATAAGACGATTTTGTTGAGTGGGTATTCGACGATGCCTTGCGCGCCGGCCTGCTTCAGGCGCGGGATGATGTCGCGCACGGTGGACTCGTCCAGGATCGTGTTGACGGCCAGCCATTCCTCGTCGCTGAGGTGCGAGATCGTAGGACGCTTCAGCGCTGGCAGCACTTCCAGCACGGCGCGCAGATCGTTCTGGTGGACGTTCAGCATCAGCCCGACCTTGCCCAGCGCATTAATGGCACCGTCGAGCAGCAAACGCATGTCTTCCAGCTTGCGGCGTTTCCAGGCGTCCTGCCACGACTCGCGGTTGGCGATGAGCTGCGTGTTGGATTCCATCACCGTATCGATGATCTTAAGCTTGTTGGCGCGTAGAGAGGAACCGGTCTCGGTGACTTCCACTATGGCATCGGCCAGCACCGGCGGCTTCACCTCCGTCGCGCCCCAACTGAATTCGACGCGCGCGTGTACACAGTGCTGCGCCAGGTAGCGTTTGGTGGTACCAACCAATTCGGTGGCGATGACTTTGCCCTCCAGGTCGCCCACCGATTGAAAGCTCGACGACTCCGGTACAGCCAGTACCCAGCGCACCTTGCCGAAGCTCTGTTTCGAATACACCAGGTCGGCGACCGCCTCCACGCGGGCCTCGGTTTCGGCGACCCAGTCGCGGCCAGTGAGGCCCGCGTCCAGGATACCGTCTTCCACGTAGCGTGCCATCTCCTGCGCGCGAATGAGCATGCACTCGATTTCGGGATCGTCGATTGCCGGGAAATAGGACCGGCTACTGGTGGTTATGGCGTAGCCCGCGCGGCGGAACAGATCGATGGTTGCATTCTCCAGGCTGCCCTTGGGAATGCCAAGCTTCAGCTTCATGGCTGGCTCCCGTAGACTGCGGCCGGATCGTAAGCGCGCGGCTCGGATTCCACCCACTGGCCGTTTTCGAGGCGGCGGTAGAAGCAACTCTCGTAGCCGTTGTGGCAGACACCCGGGCCGTGGGGTTCGACGCGCACCAGGAGCGCGTCCTGGTCGCAATCGGTGGAGATTTCTTTGACGGAGAGACGGTGGCCGGAGGTCTCGCCTTTGAGCCAGAGCTTCCGGCGCGAACGGCTGTAGAAGGTCGCGAAACCGGTCTCGACGGTGCGGCGAAAGGCGTCGGCGTTCATATAGCCGACCATCAGGACGCGGCCGGAGTGGTAGTCCTGGACGATTGCTGGAATCAGTCCGTCGAACTTGGAAAAATCCAGATGCATGCGAATAGCAACAAAAAAGCCCGCCGGGCCCAGAAGGCTCCCCGCGGCGGGCGTCCTTTCTTATTTCGATATGGGTCGAATCAGGACAGCGCCCGCCGCACGGGGATGGGGTTGCGACGATGATGCCGGGCGGCGGGAACCATAAACGAAAAGTATAGCAGAGCGCCGCGTGTTGTTCGGGCTCGGGTCACTCTCGCCGCTTCTCCGCCACCAGGCGCTCCAGGCGGGTCTTTTCGGCAGGATTCCAGTCCGAGAAGGCGTCCACGTCTTCAAAGCGCAGGATACGAAACGTCAGGCACAGTTTCAGGAGCTCGTTGTGGCGGTCGCTGCCGTTCTCGTACACGAAGATACCCCCGGGGGCCAGGGCACGCTGGATGCGCTCGACGTCGCGGGCGGCCGGCGACCGGATGTAAGTCATCACGATCAGGTCCCACTGCGCGACGCCAAAATCGAATTGATCGTCGGTCGAGACCAGAGCGCGGATTTTGACGCCGGCTTTCGCCGCGCTGGCCTGCGCAAGGCGAACGCCCTCGTCGGACGGATCGAAGCCGGTGACGTCCCAACCTTGCATGGCGAGGAACACGGCGTTGCGGCCCTGGCCCATTCCGAAATCCAGGGCTTTACCCGGCTTACGATCCAGAATGGCGCTCGCCAGCAGCGCGTTTGGCGTCTGCACGAAGATGGGGTCGTGGCCGCCGTACACCTTGTTCCACAGCACCTTTGCACCGTCGGGACGGATGAAGGCCAGATGGGCCAGACGGTCCGATTCGTGCTCCGCCTCGACCGGCGACATGCCTTTGCGGATCAACTCGGCGCGGTAGGGGCGAAAGAGATTGGCGGGCTTGCTGTTGGGCGGCTGAGCGCTGAGCCAGCCCAGAAAAGCCTGCCACCCGGCCTCTGTATCCGGTTGAGCACATAGCAGCGCGGCAGTCAGACAGAGCCAAAGGTACCGCGGCATTACCCCTATCGTAGCAGCACCTTCAGGATGCCCTTCCGGGCGGCGCACTCGAATGCGCGCGGCGCATCGGTCAGCGGGAACTGTTCGGAGATCATCTCGTCGACGGGGATCAGGTTGCGGCGGAGCAGATCGAGCGCCGGCTCGAAGCGCCCGCAGCGCGAGCCCACCAGCGTGATCTCGTTGACGATTACGGGTGCGGTGTCAACGCCGGCGAGTCCATGCACCGTGGATTTCAGAATCACTGTGCCGCGCGGGCGGGTCATCCCCACGGCTTGGCGGAGTCCCTCGGAAGAACCGGTGGCGTCCACTACCCATTCGTAGGCCGTGCCGGGGAGGGCGCCGCCGGCTATTTCGGTGGCGATACCGGCGCGGCGTGCGATTTGCAGCTTCTCGGCGTGCCTGCCGAACTGGTGGACGCGATGGCCATAAGCATTCAGGACCAAAGCAATGAGCAGCCCGAGTTTGCCATCGCCCAGCACGGCGATTTCGGCGGCGCAGGGCAACGGCACCTGATCCAGTATTTCGCACGCGGCCGCCAGGGGTTCCACGAAAACGGCGCGCTCCGTGGGGAGCTCATCCGGCAGCGCATGCAGATTGCGTTCCGGCAGAGTCAGAAACTGGCGAAACGCGCCGGGATGGTTGACGATGCCGAGAACGGTTCGGCGTGGGCAATGCCGGCCCAGGCCGCGACGGCACCACTCGCACCCGCCGCAGGCCAGGTTGATCTCGCCAACCACGCGGCGTCCAACCAACGTGGGCGAATCCGCCTCGACCACCTCGCCGACGAACTCATGGCCGGGCGTGCCGGCAAAGCCGTAATAACCGCGCTGGAGTTCCAGATCGGTATTGCAGATGCCTCCGCAGAGCAGGCGGATGAGAGCGAAGCCAGAGGGCCGGTGGGGGCGCGCCTGGTCGTGTACTTCTACGCGTCCGTCTTCCAGGTGTACGGCTAGCATACCGATTGGCGAATACCCGGCGAGCCCGAATGCTGGCTCCGAGTCAACTCCAGTATACCGACCGCGGGCCGCACACAGCCCACCGCTATAATTAAAGTTCCATGCCCGCCGAACTAATCTGCTTCGAGGAGCACTGCCGCGCGCGCTTCCCGATAACTGACGTGATCTACAACTGCCCGCATTGCGATGGGTTGCTGGAGGTCTGGTATCCGCCGGTGACGACGGCCCCCGACCTCAAACGGATCTGGCGCGCTCGGCGCACCTCTAACGCGCCGCTGGATCAAAGCGGGGTGTGGCGCTATCGCGAAACCATCCCGTTTCTGGAATCGTCAGGTTCCGTCGTTACCTTGCGGGAGGGCCATACGCCGTTGCTGCCCGCGCCCACTGCCGCTGCTTATGGCGGCCTGGACGCGCTCACGTTCAAGCACCAGGGCTTCAATCCCACCGGTTCGTTCAAAGACAACGGCATGACCTGCGGCGTCGCGCAGGCGTTGCGGCTGGGAATGCGGCGGGTGGCGTGCGTCTCCACGGGCAATACTTCCGCCTCTATGGCCGCCTACGCCAGCGCCGCGGGACTCGATCCGATCGTCTTCATCCCGCACGGCAATATCTCTTACGGCAAGCTGGCCCAGGCGCTCGAATACGGCGCGAAGACCTTGCAGGTGGAAGCTAACTTCGACCAGATCCTGGCACTCGTGCGCACGCTCGCCGAAAGGCTCGGCATCTACCTATTGAATTCCATCAATCCGTTTCGCATCGAAGGTCAGAAGACAATCATCGTCGAGATGCTCGACCAGCGCGACTGGAATCCGCCCGATTGGATCGTCCTTCCGGGCGGCAATCTGGGCAACACGGCCGCGTTCGGTAAGGCACTGCGGGAGTTGCGCAGCGCCGGCTTCTTCGTCAAAATGCCGCGGCTGGCGGTGATTCAAGCCGAGGGCTCGGCGCCATTTTACGATCTGATGCGGGCGCCCACGGGCGGCTTTCATGCGGTGAACCACCCGGAGACGCTGGCGACGGCGATCAAGATTGGCGATCCGGTTTCGTGGCCAAAGGCGCTGCGCGAGGTGACCTGCTCCGGCGGTGTGGTGGAAAAAGTGAGCGAACAGGAGATCGCGGACGCGAAAGCCGTGATTGGCCGGTGCGGCATCGGCTGCGAGCCGGCATCGGCGGCGACGCTGGCCGGCATTCGCAAGCTGACGGCCTCCGGCGCGATGGCGAGCGGCGCCGACGTGGTCGCGGTGCTTACCGGCAACCTGTTGAAAGATCCCGATTACATCTACCGCTATCACACCGGGAAACTGGAGGCGCCCGACGGACGCCCGATTGTTTCCCGGTTTGGCAATCAGCCCACGGTGGTGCCCAACGACGCGGATCGGATCGCCGCTATCTTGCAGGGTTGAAGCTCACGTTCGGGACCGGGCTATACCCCCAAATAGGGGTATAGCAGTCCCTCCACAGATGGGGGTATTGTTCGCCCCCCGTACTCCTGCTAGACGTGACTACATGGACAATGACTTTGGTGTCGAAAACATCCCAGCAAACCCTGTCGAATCCACCCGCAAGAAACTGGCGGACCTTTATGCCCGGCGGTTGGCGGTAGAGGGCCTCATCCGGTGCCTGGAAAGTTATGCCGCATGCCAAGCTAAGCCTGAGGACTGCGAGCGCCTGGACCTAAAACGCGCCTGACCAAGGCGGCTAAGGCGTCATAGGTCATGGCGCCCGGGTGATAGAGGCGCACGATTCCCGCCCTGTCCAAAAGCACTAAAGTAGGTGTCGTGCTGCAACCGTATCTTTGGAAGCTCTCCGCGCCGAGGGGGACGGACATGCTGCCAAGCGCCGCGTAATACCGCTGCCGCACCTGGTCGATATACCGGGTTTCCGATTCGGGCGTGGCATCGCCGGCGGCAGTGTAACCGTAGAGCTGAGTTGGCCCTACCAGAACCAGGCCTTTCGGGCCGTAGGTTTCCATCAACCGTGCCAGGACGGGCGCCTCCGCCTTGCAGTCGCCACACCAGTGCGCCCAGAAGAAAAGCAGCACTGGATGGCCCGTCAACGCGCCCAGTGATAACGGGCGCGCTCCCAACCAGTGGCTAACGTCCACGGCAGGCGCGGGTTTGCCCTCGAGAGTCAGCAAATTGAGGTTTTTTTGAATGCGGGGGGCAATGGGTGAGCCGGCCCAGGTGGCCGTCTCGGTCTTGAGGTAGGCGACGGCCTCCGCGCGCCGGCCGCGGGCCGCCAGCGCCTGCGCATGCACTTCAATGGCGGCGCCCACCGCGGTGGCTAGCCGAGCGTCTCCTTTCCCCACTCGCTTGAGCAGATCGAGCGAAAGTTGGCGCGTCTCGATGGCATAGGCGTCGGCGCGATCGTATTGCTTATCGTCCAGCGTGCCGCGCGCCAGCCAGGAAAGCGCCTCAAGCATGTCCGGCGTCACGCCCACGGTCGAGCGGTAGGTCTGAATCTCCCGGTCGGCCAGCGCGAAGTTTCGGGCATCGGACGCGGCCCGCACATCGGCGACAATGTCCCCCCCGGCCGCCATGGCAATACCCAGCACCACGGCGAGGAGCCCCGCTGCGCGCGCTCCGTTCATGACGCCCTCGCCGCCGGCTGCTCCCGCAACAGGTTCAAGAAAGCCTGTGCGGCCAGGTTGAACCTCTTACGCTTGCGATGCACGATGCCCAGCGGGCGCAACAACTCGGGAGCATGCAGGGGCACGGAAATCAGACGGCCCTGCTCGATTTCGGTTTGCATGGTGCGCGCCGGCAAGATGCTGATTCCGGAACCCAGCGCCACAGCTTCCTTGATGGTCTGTATGTTGTCGAATTGCATCACCTGGTTCACTTCCACACCGTGGTCGCGGAAGAAGCGGTCCAGTTCTCGCCGGATGAGCAGGTCCTCATCGAAACCGATAAAGTCCTGGCCATTCAAATCCTCTGGCTGCAGGACGGTCTTCGCGGCCAGCGGATGCGAGGGCGGCACGGCCACGGCCATTTGTTCTTTGCGCCACGGCACCACCGCCAGTTCGCGCTTGGCCACGGGATAGCTGACCAGCCCCAGGTCTGCGTGATCTCCCAGGACGGCCTCATAAATTTTATCGGGGCGCAGGTAATCGACGTGTAACTGCGCATGCGGGTGGCGCCGCTCGAACTCCTGGCGTAGGCGCGACATCTCCGACAAACCGATGGAATAGATGCTGGCGACCCGCACGGCGCCTTCGGCCTCGCCTTTGAGCTGCTCCAGCGCCACCAGGAACTGGTCCTCGCGCCGTAGGACTTCGCGGCAGAAATCCGCGTAGAGTTTGCCCGCTTCAGTAAGCGCCAGGGGCCGGGTGCTACGGTCCACCAGCGGCAGTCCCAGACGGCGTTCCACCTCCTGAACATGCTGGGTGGCGGCGGACTGGCTGATGCCGCAATAAGTTGCGGCGCGGCTGATGCTCTTGGTCTGGGAGATTTCTTTGAAAAGCTTGGCTTCGAAAAGGTGCAATCAACGCGATTGTAACATAAGCACAGCTTATGGTGGGAACTGAGCCGAAAGCGACGAGGATCGGAATTGACAAGCGGCATCCGCGGGCGCTAACCTCCGGTTGAGCCGCGCGATGCTGCCCCAAGTGAGTTTGGCGATTCTATTTCTTTGGTTTCCATCGCTGCTTGCCATGGCGGCGCAAGTACCCGCTACGATGCAGCAGCTTGAGTCTACCGCTCGCGAACGTCTGGCCGCGCGGGACGCCAATGGTGCGCTGGCGGCGTACGAGAAACTGGCTGCGCTAGCGCCCACATCCGCCGCTTATCAGGATGAGATCGGGTTCCTGCTGGCCGCCACAAACCGCTCCGCGGAGGCCATCACGCATTTTCAACGCGCCACGGAACTGGACCCCAAGATGGCGCAAGCCTGGTATCACCTGGGAGCAGCGCTCTGGCTGACGCAACACCCCGAACCCGCTGTGCGCGCCCTGCAAAAGGCGGTGGCGCTTGCCCCCGATCACGGCGATTATCATTACCGTCTGGGAGCGGCTTACGCGCAAATCGCGCGCTTTCGGGAAGCCGTTCCGGAGTTGGTACGGGCCAGCAGGCAACTACCTTCGAACGCCGAGGTCTGGGCAACGTTGGGCGACGCCTACCAGCAACTAAGCCGCTATAAAGAAGCGCGGGACGCTTATCGGCAGGCGCTTCGATTCGATCCTAAGAACGACCTGGCGCGCAACAGCTATGGCAACGCGCTGGTCAAATCGGGCGACCCCGCCGCGGGCCTGAAAGAATTCCGCAGCATCTTAGAGCACGACCCGGGTAACCTCCACGTGCAGGTGAACCTGGGCTATGCTTACATCGCCGCCGGCGATTTCCAAAGCGCCATCAAACACCTTTCGGCGTTTATCCGCGACCACCCGGACGACGCCGGCGCGCATTACGATCTGGGAATCGCCTACAAGCAGACCGACGATCTGCCGCATGCAAAGATGGAACTCGAGCGGGCGGTGGAGCTGGACCCTGCGTTGGCTGAGGCGCGTTACAGCCTGGGTCTCACTTACATAGACGCCGGACTTCCCGACAAGGCCATCGAGCAATTGCGTGCCGCGGTGGCGCAGCGGCCCGAGTACAACGATGCCTGGTATATCCTGGGTACGACTCTGAAGCAGCAGGGCGATGCGGATGGTGCGATCGAGGCGTTGCGCCGATCGGTGGCGCTGGATGGCCTGAACGCCGCTGCCTGGAACAATCTGGGACTGCTGCTGAAACGCAAGGGCGACGCGGGGGGTGCCGCGGAGGCTTTCGCAAAGGCCGCGGAAATCAGGAAGGCGGAAGAGCGGGAGAAGGAAAAGAAGCTCAAGCAGGGGAGTTAAATAGCTCCGCAATCTCGCCGTGGGGCAGGCCATTGTTGTCGGTGGCCTGCCGAACTCGAGCACGGTGCGCAGACGACAAACAACGATCGTCTGCGCCACGCACCGAGCTAAAACAGGATTCCTGCGACTTGTTCCGCTACTTTCCGGGCTTTGTCGCGCAGCACGCCTGGCTGCAATGAACGTTCGTTAGTGCTAATCCGGACCAGGAAGACGCGGTTGCGCACCCTGCCTATCACCTGCTCCGCGAGATGTCTCTCGTCCAGTTCGGCCGTGCAAGCGAACACCTCGTTGCCGATAGCTTTAAGCGGCACGGTAGGAGAATGGCAGCGCGCGGCGTAAGACGCAAAACCCTTCGGTGGTGAGGCCATCGTTTCTACTTCGATGCGTAGCTCGACCACCAGAGATCCCTCGTCGCGGACGAATTCGCAGCTCGCATCATCTCCGGTTGGTGCTCGTGTCACCTTAACCATGGTAACTCGTCCGCCCAATACACCGCCCGCTGTAGCCGCGTTGAGCCATGGGCAGTAATCTTCCGCAGCTAGAGCGGTGGACGACAGGATCGCCAACAGCAGAACGCCGGCGCGCATGGCCTCAGGCTCCCGTTTTGCGGGCCGGCTTCAACACTTCGCTGCTCAGGATTTTGCCGCCCTCCTGAATGACATACAGCCGGTTGACGTCCAGGTCTTTCAGCCGATCGACCTGGCCGCTCAACCAGAGGATCTCGACCAGGTCGACTTTGGTTGCCTGTTCCAGCCCGAAGTGCATGCGCATATCGTTCTGCGAAAAGTAGCTGCCACCGCTGCGCAACTCATCCATCTGAGCCAGCGGCTTCGGCGCATCCGGCTTGGTTTTGGCGGTCACCGTGACCCGGCTACCGATACCGCTGCGATTGGACTTCACGCCGGAGAGTTTGATCTTGATCCAGTTCCGGTTCAGCGTAGAGTCACAGCGCAGAAGCTGCGGAATCGCATTGACGCAGTTCACGGCCACGTCGATATCGCCATCGTTATCGTAGTCGCCGAAAGCGCACCCACGCGCCGGCGCATTCTCCAAAATGCCAAGTCCGCCTTTGTCCGTTACCTCTTCAAACCGGCCGTTTTGCAGGTTGCGGTACAGATATTTGTGCTCGGCGTACTTCAAATCGGCGTTGGACTTATCGACCTCCGGATAGACGTGGCCGTTGGACATGAGAATGTCGAGCCATCCGTCATTGTCCATGTCGAAGAAGCCCACGCCCCATCCCAGCAGCCGCGTATTCACGCCCAGGCCGCTTGGATAAGTACGGTCCTCGAAGTTCGCATCGCCCAGATTTGTATATAGCGAATCAGTGTCTCCAGCGAAATTTGTCTTGACCACGTCCAGGTTGCCATCGCGATTGTAATCGCCGATCGAGACGCCCATGCCGGCCTGCGGCTTTCCTTCGGGCGACAGCGCGGCGCCGGATTCAATGGCTATATCCTTAAACGTGCCGTCCTTTTGATTCTGATAGAGAGTCGCAGTGCTGGAATCGTTGGCGACATAGATGTCGGGCCAGCCGTCGTTGTCCAGGTCCGACGCGGCTACGCTCAGGCCATAGGTGCCTTGGGTTTTCCAGATGCCGGCCTTCTCACTGACGTCGCTGAAAGTGCCGTTCCCATTGTTGTGATACAGGATGTTCCTGCCGCCCGGAAGCCCAGGGGGGCCACAAGCCACCAGCAACCCTTTGTAAGTGCAAGGTCCAGCCTCCGGCGGAGGCGCGGTCTTTAGGTCGAAATCGACGTAGTTGGCCACAAATAGGTCCAGGTGACCATCCTTGTCGTAGTCCACAAATGTGCAGCCTGTGTTCCAGCGTATCTTTGGGCCGGGCTGGTCCAAACCCGCCGCCTTGGTCACATCCGTGAAAGTGCCATTCCCATTATTCCGGTATAGCGCGTTTTGTCCGTAGTAAGTCACGAACAGATCGTCGTTGCCGTCGTTATCGTAATCGCCCACGCAACAAGCTTGTCCCCATCCCGTGCGGCGCTCGAGGCCCGACCCTTTGGTAACATCCGTGAAAGTGCCATCGCGATTATTCTTGAATAGGTGGCAACGCGGCTCTTTCCCCTCGGGGAAGCCTTCCAGGCGCCATCCATTTACCAGGAAGACATCCAGCCAGCCATCGTTATCATAGTCGTAGAACGCCAGGCCGCAGCCAGTGGTTTCCAGAAGATATTTATTCTTACCCTCGCCGCCGTAGATGGTTTTCACTGCCAATCCCGACTCTTTGACCACATCCACGAAGCTGAGACCCAGCGGGGTACCTTCAATCGGCGACCTGGGTCCAGCTGGCGGCGGCATGGGTTTCGCGTCATAACTTCGCTCGATCGGCCCGGAAAGCTTTTGCGCCATCGCCATCAGGTCGGCAAAATGAAGCACCAACGCGGACCGGCTTAACGACCGGATAAAGCGGCGCCTCGACGCACCCATCAAAACTGTCCTCCGACGCCAGAAACAACCGCCGGGGGTGGGATATCGGTGTGCATATGCCAGGGTACGCTCTCCGTCGAAATCTCAGGATGCTTGCGCAGAAATTCCAACGAGTAAGTCGGCGCGCCAGGGTCTACTTGTTTGGTGGCAAATAGCGCCGCCTGCTCGGCGGCTTTGTCTTTCATTCCCATGCGACGATACAGAACTGCCAAATTGTAATGCGCGGCCAGGTCGTCGGGATCGATCTTCTGCAGGGCCTCGAACTGCTCCTTCGCTTCTTCGTAGCTATGTCTCTGATAATATGCAATGCCCAATTCGCGCCGCGGATCGCGGGCCTGCGGATACTGGATCACGACTCTCTGCAGGTCTGCCACTTCCTCGTCGTAATGTCCCTCCCGCCTCTCCACTAATGCAAGATAGTAAAGCGCGCGCGCGTTGTTCGGACTGAGCGCCAGTGCTCGTTCCAGGCCGCTCCGCGCCGCGGAATATTTTTCCCACTCGATGTAGGTGAGGCCGAGATTGATGTGGCCGTCGGCATAGTCGGGGCGCAGCTTGACCACCTGCTCGAAGGCGTGCATCGAATCGGCGTATTGGAGTTGATCCAGATAGGCGATGCCCAGATTGTTCCAGCGCATCCAATCGGGATTGTCTTGGGGGTCCGGAGGCGTGGCCGGGTTATCGCCGATATTCAAGATACGCGTGCGAGAGGCAAGCTCCACAACCGGATATGCGGGGTGATCGTTTCCGAGAACGTTATTCAAGTAACTCTGGCGCAGGTGGCGATAGTTCACGCGCGCCGTAACAGTCAACGGCCATTTCACATCCGCGGGAATTTGAAACTCATAACGCACCAGCGCCGACCGGCCGGACTGGATCGTGTTGTCATAGGCGACGGAGTGGATGGTCCAGACCTTATGATTGTCCACAAAGCTGCCCTCGATATTCACGGGCCGGTTGGTGAAGCTGTGTGCTCGTTCATCAAGCGAGCCGTCGGGCTTCAGGAAGCCGCTATGATAGATCTCCGTGCCCCCCGCGTCCCGCACCACAAACTCCACCCATGGCTCGTATAGATCGCGCACTTCAGGAACTAGCGAGTGGCCAATGTTCTTATTCTGGATCACCACCATCATCTGGACGGTTTCGGCCGGGGCCAGATGGAGAGGCGCCGAACCGAGGGGCGCCGTCATGCCGCCCTCGCCGGCCTTCTGAATCCCGAAGAGATCCACGTTCAAGTACATCCCGGACTTCAGAAACTCTACAGTCTTCTGTAATTGCTCGTCAAAGCCATAGTAAAACGGGACGGCCGTGTTACCCGCCGGCCAGCGATGCGATGCCAGTGTGCCATGCTTTGCGCCGTAGTCTTCGAGCTTCAATTTCTCACGCGCCATGTGACAGTCCTGGCAAGTCGTGAATCCGGTGGAGTAGAAGGTCAGCGGGTTGCGCTGCGAAAACTTCGAGTTCTGCCACTCATCGAACACCGTGAAGGCACGGATGAACTTGTAATCGTTCAGCGGTTCCGGCAGGTTGGCTTTGTGGCACGCCGCGCAGAATTCCGGCGTCCGGTAGAATTCCTTCATGACCGCCCGTGAGTGCCGGTCCGGGTGGCTCTTGATCTCTTCGTCCGGCACCATGCCGGGGATGCGATTGCCGTCTTCATCCACCATCGCGGACGGGACGCCGAAGACAAAGCCGCCATTCCCATTGGTCGATTGCAATTGTTGAATCGAGTGACAGGTGGTGCAGGTGAGACCGTCTTCGTCGAAGCTTCGGTCCACTTGGGAGTCCTGCGTCAAGGCTCCCGAAAGAACCCCGATGGGATTATGGCAACTATCGCAATGGCGCGTGAACTCGATGCCCTTGGTGCGCAGCAGAATATTGACACTGGTGCGATAGAAGGGCGTGCGGAATGCGTTCGAGTGCAGCGCCTGGCGCCACTGGCTGTACGCTTCCTGGTGACAGCGTCCGCAATAGGAAGCCGGCAGGAAAGCCTGCGGCTGAATAAAATCGTGGCCTTCGACCGCCGCATTGCCTGGCGTTGAGATTTTGTCGGGCCCGAACCGGAAATTGTAGGTCGCGCCAATTTTGGCTGCGTAGGCTTTGCGGTCGTTGGTATCATCCTGCTGTGCCCGGGATGTGACCAGCGAAACACTACACGCGCCTGCGAGAACAACTATTGTGACGAGCCCGCACTTTGTCCCGAACATGGGGCGCCCCTTCGCGCAATGGACCTCGCATTAGTATAGCAGTTCGGGTTTCGGCGTGACAGGCCTAGCCTTCTACCCGTCGGATATAACGCGCGGGGGCTGCAACCGGCATATAATCACAACGATGGCACACTCGCCCGCGCCGCAACCCCACCTCAGAATCCACGCCATCAACATCTATGTCCACGATCAGGATCGCAGTCTCCAATTCTATGTGGATCAGCTTGGATTCAATCTGGCGTTCGATGCCAGGTTTGGATCCGGCGGCCGCTGGGTAGCCGTCAAACCTCCGGATGGTTCCGCGGTGCTCATGCTGATCGCCCCCAAGCGCGGAACCCAGGAGTACAAGTTGATCGGGCGGGCAACGCAGGTAGCGTTCGTCACCGAAGATGTCCTGGCCAAGTTTCACGAATGGCGCAGCCGCGGCGTGCGTTTTGGCCATCCGCCGCGCCTCAGGCGGTTTAAGTACGAGCGGCCTGCCACCGAGCCATCCACACCGCGCGCGGACGCAACGCCGATCTGGGGCGCCGTGTTCACCCGCTTCAAGGACGTGGACGGAAACTCCTTCGCGCTCGTGGGCTTCGACGAAGTCAGCCGGGAAGTCGAAGCGCAACGCCGGGCGCTCGCGGAGAAATCGGAAGCGGAACGCCGCGCCGCCCAGGAGCTTGAAATCGCGAAGCAGGTGCAGGCCAGGCTTTTTCCGCAAGAACTGCCACCGCTCAGCACGCTGGAATACGGAGGCGTTTGTATCCAGGCTCGCCAGGTGGGCGGCGATTACTACGACTTCCTCAGTCTGGGCCGCGGCCGGCTCGGGCTGGTGATCGGCGACATTGCGGGAAAAGGAATCGCGGGCGCTCTGCTGATGGCCAATCTGCAGGCGAATCTGCGCAGCCAATGCGCAATTGCCCTGGATCAGCCGCAAATCTTCCTGCGATCGGTCAACCAGCTCTTCTTTCGGAATACAGCGGATAGCGCCTACGCCACACTCTTCTTCGCCGAGTACGACGACCAGGCGGGAACCCTGCGCTACGTGAATTGCGGGCACCTTCCCGCGTTCTTATTAAGGCGAGGCGGCGCCCTGGAAAGGCTGGATTCCACCTGCACGGTGTTAGGCCTGTTCGAGGAATGGGATTGCGCCATCGACGAATGCCGGCTGCTGCCGGGCGACACACTCGCGCTCTACACCGACGGCGTGACCGAAGCGTTCAACGATGCCGGAGAGGAATTCGGGGACCAGCGCCTGATCGAGGCCCTGCAGCGGCATCGGGAGCAGCCCGCACAGGCCATGATTGCGTCCATCGCCGACGAAGTGCGCGCGTTCAGCCCGCATGAACAGCACGACGACATCACTCTGATCGTGGCCAAGTGCCGGTAGCGGAATCGGTCATGCGCACGGCGCATCCACTCCCGGGTACGCCTGCTTCCTCGCCCGGCTAAGGCGACTATAACCTGACCCTAAGGGATTCTTCCTAGAGTAAATCCGTCAGTCCTGCCGATGTAATAACCAGACGTATGGCCAGATCTCGTGAACGTGGTTCGCAAGTCGTTGAATTAGCGCTCGTCCTGCTGCCCTTGTGCGCGTTGGTATTTCTGATTCTGGATATTGCCTGGGCATTCTATGTGCGGGCCACCCTGCAGAACGCGGTCCGCGAAGGCGTAAGGTACGCCATCACCAGCCAGACCATGACCGGACTGGGGCAGGATGCATCCATCAAGGCCACCGTGCAGCAGAATGCCATGGGGTTGCTGTCGGGCACGACTGGCGCCGCGTTGATCACTATCCAATACTATCTACCGAATACCCTGGCCCCCGTGTCGGGCTTGAACAGCAACCAGGGCGGCAACATCGTGGATGTCTACGTTCAAGGCTACAGCCTGCCGCCGCTGGGGCCCATCCTGCGCAACCCCACGCCCTTGTCGCTGGGTGCCCAGGCCTTCGACCGTATGGAAGGCTCCCCTGGAGGCATACCCCCGGCGCGTTGAGGGTGTAACGCAATGCGCGGACACAGTTCTATGGCGAGACGGCCTTCCGCCTGTCAACGGCGTGGCAGCACGATGATCGAATTCTGCCTGAGCGCTGTGCTCTGGACGACTGTGCTCATGGGGCTCTGCACCGTGGGAATGAACCTGATCCGGGCCATCCAGGTGGAACAGGTCTGCCGCGACGCCGGACGCATGTACAGCGCGGGGCTGGACTTCACCCAGACCGGAAACCAGAACGTCCTGATAATGGTGGCGACCGGATTGAACGTCACCACTAGCGGCGGCAACGGAGTGTTTGTGTTCTCCACCGTGGAATATATTGACACGCTGCAATGTACCAGTTGTGCGAACCTCGGCCAGTACGTGTTCATTCAGCGCATCGTGGTGGGCAACGCCAGCCTGCTTTCAAGTCCGTTCGGAACTCCCCCCGCCGGCATTATCGGCGCCTACGGGGATATCCTGGCCTCGGACTATCTGACCAACACGGCGGACCGTGCCGTCGGCTTCGGCAGTGTGATCTCCTTGACGGGAGGCCAGGTAGCCTACCTGACCGAGACTTACTTCAGTTCGCCGGATTTTGCGTGGGGAAATTACATGAGCGGAGCGGGAGTTTATGAGCGGAAGATCTTCTGATAAACGGCGGGGCATGGTGGTCATCATGCTATCCATGATGGTGGCGGTCGTCATGCTGCCACTGGTGGGCCTGGCGATTGACGGCAGCATTCTCTATCTGGTGCAGGCCAAACTGTCGGCGGCCGTGGATGCTGCCACATTGGCCGCGGCCCGCTCGCTCAGCGTCGGCTCGGACATCACCAGCCAAACAGCCAGCGCCACCGCAACCGCCCAATCCTTCTTCGGCGCCAATTTCCCAACCGGGTATTGGAACACCACCAACCTGTCGTACAGTACGGTCGTGGCCCAGACCGCGTATAAGACGCGCACCGTGACGATGCAAGCCAGCGTGACCGTCCCGCTCACGTTCATGCGGCTCCTCGGCCAAACTGGATCCACGGTTGCCGCCCAGGGGCAGACCTCCCGGCGGGATGTGGTCATGATCATCGTGGTCGATCGCTCCGGTTCCATGGAGGACGCTGGTGTCTGCGGCACGATGACCTCCGCCGCGCAGAACTTTGTGGCCTATTTCTCCAACGGAAGAGATGAGATTGGGCTGGTTACGTTCATTGACGGGTACAATCTGTCGTTTGCGCCCAACATAAACTTCGATTCCAATGTCCCCTCTCTCCCGACGGTGATCGGCGCAATCAAGTGTTTCGGCGACACCGGAACGGCAGGGGCCCTGAATCAGGCGTATACACAGTTACAGGCCATCAATGAGCCGGGCGCCCTCAATGTGATCGTTTTCTTTACCGACGGCCAGCCAAACGGAATTTCCGACAACTTCCAGGTGAAGACCCAAGCGGACACCCGCTACGATGCCTATCCGAATAACACTGCGAATTTGGTAAGCACGCCTGCCAGCAGTTGCCACAGCACCGGTACCCTGCAGGGCGAAATCGCCTGGTGGCCGCAGAGCGGTTATTCGGGCCCTCCCGTTCCCACAGGGGACACGGAAGGTCTGTTTGCGATCACCAGCAGTTCCGACAGTACTACTAGTGAACAGGTGGCCACCGGACTCACGGGTTGCGCCATGGCGTCAAACCAGGGCGCCGTGCGCAAAGATCTCGCCTATATTCCCGCCACGGACCTATACCAAAATGCCACCACCGGCTATCTGCCGTTCGCCGCGAGCGATCTGTATCCCACCGGAAATCCGTATGTGGGCCATATCCGCGTGGATACTCCGACCGCCGTGGTGAGCGCATCCGTAAATGCCGCCGACAATCAGGCCACCACCATCCGGAACGACGCCAACCTGATCCCCGTCATCTACGCCATCGGGCTGGGCGGCACTACCTCGCAGCCTATCGATGCGACCTTTATGGAGCGCGTCTCGAACGATCCCAGAAGTCCCATCTACAATTCCGCCCAGCCGGCGGGAGAGTACTTTTACTCTCCGACCGCCACGGATCTCGGCGGCGTCTTCCAGCAAGTCGCATCCGAGATTCTGCGCCTTTCGCAGTAACCGGCTACCGGGCGCCAGCCACGGCAAGCGCAGCGCGCCTGGCCGCTGTTCCGACGAATTAGGCTAACCTGTAGCTTGGCCCATGAAACTGCGCGAAATCGCCGCCCGGCTGAATTGCGAACTATCGGGCGACGGTGAGATCGAAATCACGGGAGCCGCTGGCATGGAACACGCCGCTCGGGGCGAGTTGACCTTTCTGGCGAATCCCAAGTACGCGCACAAGGTCAAACACACCCGCGCGGGCGCCATCCTGCTATCCGAACCGGAGCGCGATGTAAGCGGCCCCCCTGGGCTGGCACGTCTGGTATCGGGCAATCCCTACCTGGATTTTGCCCGCGCGCTGGAGCTTTTCTACCAGCCGCCGCGGCCCACGCTGGGCGTTCACCGCCTGGCGTTCGTCGCCGATTCGGCCACTATTGGCGAGGGCGCCTCAATCGGGCCCTTCGCCGTGGTGGGCGAGCGCGTACGCATTGGGCGCAATGCCGTGCTGCATCCGCATGCCGTCATTTACGAAGGCGCCCGCATCGGCGACGATTTCCTGGCCCATTCCCATGCCGTCGTACGCGAATTCTGCCGAATCGGCGACCGGGTGATTTTGCAGAATGGCGTGGTCGTCGGCGGCGATGGCTTCGGATTTGCCAAGCGCGCCGACGGCACGCATTACAAGATCGTGCAATCCGGCGTAACCGTGATCGAAGACGATGTGGAAGTGCAAAGTCTGACTTCGGTGGACCGCGCCACGGTCGGCGAGACGCGCGTCAAGCGCGGCGCCAAGATCGACAGCCTGGTGCAGATCGGGCACGCCTGCGTGGTCGGCGAGAACAACATCGTTTGTGCGCAGACCGGCCTGGCCGGCAGTTCCGTTCTGGAGCGCAACGTGCTTCTGGCGGGACAGGTGGGCGTGTCCGGCCATCTCACCATTCACGACGACGCCATCGTATACGCGCAGAGCGGCATCGGCGGCGACGTGCCCGCCGGCGCGCGCGTCTCCGGTTCTCCGGCATTCGCCGCCAACGAATGGTTGCGCGCCATCACCGCGTTTCCCAAGCTGCCGGAGCTATTGAAGAACGTGCGCGAACTGAAAAAACGAATCGAGCAATTGGAAAATGGCAAACAATAAGCCCCCCGACGGCCGCAAGCCGGTCGCCTACCTGGATCAGGATTTTCTGAATAGCCCGGATGCGCGCGCCATTCGGCTGCTGGCCGAGTATCTGGAGCCGCTGGCGATCTTCCGCCGCGAAAAGATCCGCGACACGGTGGTGTTCTTCGGCTCCGCCCGCGTGCGCGACGACGGCCCCCTGGCGCGCTATTACCACGAAGCGCGCACGCTGGCCCGCATGGTCACCGAGTGGGCCGCGCAGTTTACCGACAACGGCACGCACCGCTTCGTAGTTTGTTCCGGCGGCGGGCCGGGGATTATGGAAGCGGCAAATCGCGGCGCGGCCGATGCCGGAGGCAAGACCATCGGCTTGAATATCGGCTTGCCGTTCGAGCAGTTCCCCAATCCGTACATCACCCCGTCGCTGACCTTCGAGTTCCACTACTTCTTCATGCGCAAGCTATGGTTCGCGTACCTGGCTAAGGCCTTGATCGTGTTTCCGGGGGGATTCGGCACGCTCGATGAAATGATGGAAGTGCTCACCCTATCCCAAACCCAAAAGCTGGCCAAGAAAATCGCGATTGTGCTGTACGGGTCTAGCTATTGGAAGGAGGTTATCGATTTCGATGCGCTGGTGCGGCATGGCACCATCAGCGCGGCGGACCTGGATCTCTTCCGTTACGCGGACGATCCCGAGACGGCGTTCGCAATGCTAGAGGAACACCTCACTACTTACCTGCAGCCGGAGACACCGGAAACGCCCGCCATTTCAAAGTCGCGGAACCCGCAGAAGCCGGCTGGCGCCTAAAATCCTAAGCCGCGTCGCGGGCACGAAACCGGGCGAACTGAACGCCACGTCCTACCTCAAGCTTGCCCAATATGGCGCCTTGCCCATCGTTGGCTTGCTCGCCTCGTTGTTCCCCTCCATCTCGAACCTGGAGTTCTAACCCGGGAGAGGTTCGCGGTGATGATCAGCAGGATAACCTAACCGTAGGCAGGCCGATCCGTCTTATAGCCGTGTGGTGAGGCCACACGTAGGTGTGGGCGAGGCTGACCCGGAGACGCTGGACCGTGCAAAGGTAGAATAGATAAGGCATGCCAGCGCAACAAGCGCGGCGGAAAGCGGTGACTGCATTGGGCGGACTGGAACAAACCAAAGAAGAACAGCGAGACGCGCGCGGGCTGCCGGCGATGGAGAGCGTAATGCAAGACTTGCGCTACACCATGCGCACGTTGCGGAAGGATAGGGGATTCGCCGCGTTTGCGATTCTGATTATCGCGCTGGGGATTGGCGCTAGCTCGACCGTATTCAGCGTATTGGACGCGCTCCTGGTGAAGCCGCTGCCGTTCAAGGATCCCGGCCGCCTGGTGTGGATCGCGAATCGGACGAAGATCGACGGCGATTTGTCGGGCGCTACGTTACAAGTGGGGCGGCTTCTCGATTTTCGGCAGCGAAATACGTCGTTCGCGGATGTCGCCGGGTACTTCGCTTTCTACGGAGTGGGCGACAGCAAGCTGACCGGAAACGGCGAACCCGAGCGGCTGAGCACCGTGCCGGTATCGCAGAACTTCTTTCCGCTGCTGGGCGTGCAGCCGCAAGTGGGAAGACAATTTAGCGCGGAGGAGTGCAAATGGAATGGTCCGCATGTGGTGATGCTCAGTCACGGATTGTGGCAGCGGCGCTTTGGATCCGATCCGGACATTGCGGGCAAATCGATCCGGCTGGACGATGCGGACGCAACCGTGGTCGGAGTGCTGCCCGCATCGGTTGACTTTGCGGCGATTTTTGCGCCCGGCACGCATATCGATCTGTTCTCTCCTTTTCCGCTGACCAAGGAAACCGACCAGTGGGGAAATACGCTGGCGGTGGTGGGACGGCTGAAACCGGGGGCACGGATTGGACCGGCGCAGGCGGAAGCGAATGTTCTGGGAGCACAGATCACCAGGGAGAACCCGCGCAGCAATGGACTGGACCCTAAATTGACTTTCCTGCCGGAGCATGTGAGCGGACGAACGCGGCCGGCGCTGGCGGTGCTGGCTTGCGCGGTGGGGGTGGTGATGTTGATTGTGTGCGCGAACCTCTCCAATCTGTTGCTGGCGCGCGCGGCCACGCGGCACAAGGAAGTCGCGATCCGCTTGGCGCTCGGGGCGGGCAGGCAGCGGCTGGTTCGTCAATTGCTGACCGAGAGCCTGGTGTTAACTGGGGCTGGGGCGGCTTTGGGTCTCGCGCTGGCTATTGCAGCTACGCGCGCGGTGGCACACCTCGACGCGTTCAACATTCCGCTGTTGAGCAGCGTGCGGGTAAACGCAGTGGTATTGGGTTTCACGGTGCTGGCGGCTCTGGCGACGGGCCTGCTGCTGGGTATTGCGCCGGCCTTGCAGACGGCTGTGGTTTCGCTCAGCGCCTCTCTTAGCCAGCGCGGAGCCAGCGGAAGCAAGGGACACATGTGGGCGCGGGCGGCGCTGGTTGTTTCCGAGATCGCCTTCGCGTGCGTGCTGCTGGTGGGCGCGGGACTGTTGATAAGGAGCCTAGTGCGCGTGCTGGAGGTGGATCCCGGATTCCGGCCCGAGAACGCGGCGGCGTGGCGCGTCGATCCAGGCCCACAGTACAAGACGCAAGCCCAGCAGAATGCTTACTATGACGCATTGTTGCAGAGCGTGAGAGCGATCTCCGGCGTGCAGGATGCCGGTTTGACGGACGTCTTGCCCCTCGGCCACAACCGCGCGTGGGGCGCGGGAGCGAAGGGCCAGACTTACAAGGACGGTGAGTATCCTTCCGCATTCGTGCGCGTGGTCAGCGACGGCTATGTGAAGGCCATGGGCATGACTCTGAAGAAGGGCCGCGATTTTACGGAGCGGGATACGGTGACCGGCGCGACACCTGTCATGATGATCAACGAGACGCTGGCACGGCGGCTGTGGCCTGGCCAAGACCCCATCGGCAAGTCGATTGTCGGGGATTGCGTGGACGGAGACCGGCAGGTGGTGGGCGTGGTGGGAGATGTGCGTCACGTGGCGCTCGAAGAGAGCTCGGGCTCCGAAATGTACATGCCCATCCGGCAATGCCAGGACTGGGGGTCGGTCGATGTGGTGGTACGATCCACGCTGCCGCTGCCGGTGCTTTCCGAACGTGTGGAGGCAGCGCTACGCCCGCTGATCCCAAGCTTGCCCAAGGGGAGCATGCGGCCGCTGACACGCTTGGTCGACCACGCTATCTCTCCGCGGCGATTCATTGTGCTGCTGCTGACCGGTTTCGCCACGTTCGCCCTGGTGCTGGTGTCGCTCGGAATCTACGGCGTAGTCTCCTACTCGGTGACGCGGCGAACGCAGGAAATCGGTATTCGCATGGCGCTGGGCGCCCAGGGGGCGCGAGTGCAGCGGCAGATCGTGATCGAGACACTGGGACGGTCAGCGATCGGGCTGGCGATTGGAACGGTGGCGGCGACGGTGGCGGCGCATGCGATCAGCGGGTTGCTGTTCGGCGTGACCTACGGGGACCCCTACACTTTCCTGGCGGCAGCGGCGGTGATGCTGGTTGTAGCAGGACTGGCGGGCTACTTGCCGGCGCGGAGAGCTTCTCGGATTGATCCCATGATGGCGTTGCGGGTGGAATAAGGCGCCGGAAGCGGCGTGAACCTCACCCCATCAGTCCGACCGGATCGCCGAAATCGGGTCGATGCGCACCGCCCGCAGCGCAGGCACCAGGCTTCCCAGCACGGTCATCAACACGCAAAGCCCGATGGCGCTCGCGAAGGTAAGTGCGTCCCCTGGCCGCGCCCCCGCCAGCAGGCCTTCCATCGCCCGCCCCGCCGCATAAGCCAGCACGATCCCCGGCATTACCCCTACGCCCGCCAGCACGGCGCCCTGCCGCACGATCATCTTGACGATCTCCCCCGGCTGCGCGCCCAGCGCAATACGCACGCCGATCTCCTGCGTCCGCCGCGACACTGCAAACGACAGCAACCCATGAATGCCCACGCCCGCCAGTAGAAACGCGATCGCCGCGAAGGCTCCCAGCACCCGCACCTGCACCGATCGCGACGCAGTTTCCGCCTCCACGATGTCCGCCATGGTGCGCACGTCCGAGACCGGCTGCTCGGAATCCGCGCTCCGGATAATCTGGCGCACCGCCGGCAATAGTGTACCCGGCCCAGTGGCCGAGTGGATGACCAGATCCTTCGGCACGTAGCCCGTTAACCACCCGTCCTGCACCTGCCGGTACGGAAGATAGACCTGCGGCTCGCTGTTCTGCTCCAGACCGCGCACCCGTATATCGCCGACCATCCCCACCACGGTCCGGTCGTGAAATGCCACCTTGAAATGCCGGCCCAGCGGATCTTGGCCCGGCCAATAGCGGCGCACAAACGATTCGCTGACCACCGCCGCGAATGGAGCGTCGACCGTGTCCGATTCGCCGACGTCCCGCCCGCGCTGCAGCGGAATCCCCAAGGTGGCGAAGAGCCCGGGCGTGACGAACCGCAGGCTGGCCGTGTGCGACCCCGATCTTTGAACCTCAACCGGCTTGCCATCCACGGCAATCGGCCAGATTCCGCCGCGCATCGTCATCGGCAGGAAGCTGATGTAAGCCGCGCTGGAGACGCCCGGCAGAGCCTCGACTGCTGCGATTACCCGCGTGTAGAATCCCGCGCGCCGCGCAGTTTCATCGTACTTGGGCATCGGCAGCGCCGTCCGCAAAGTCAATACGCCGCCCGTGCGGAAGCCAGGATCGGTGGCCTCGATCCGCCACAGCGCCCGCACCAGCAAGCCTGCCGAAACCAGCAGAACCACGGAAGCGGTCACTTCGACAATGACCAGCACCGAGCGGAACCGTTCCTTGCGTCCTCCGCCCGTGCGCGCCCCTTCCCGCAGCGCGCCCAAGCCGGATTGGCTGGAGGCTCGCAGCGCCGGAAAGACGCCAAAGCCGATCCCGGTGAGGCCGGATATCACCCCGGCAAAGACCAGCACCCGCAGATCGATGGATGGCGACTGCGCGATGGGCAGCGACGCGGGCACCAGCCTGGCCAGCAAAGGCACGGCGGCCGCAGCCACCAGCACGCCCAGCGCGCCTCCGGCCAACGCCAGCACCAGGCTCTCGGTGATCAACTGGCGCACCAGCCGCTCGCGGCCCGCGCCCATGGCGGCCCGCACCGCGAGTTCCCTCTGGCGGGCCAGCCCGCGCGCCAACAGCAGATTCGCCAGGTTCGCGCAGGCGATCAGCAGCACGCAAATCGCCGCGCCGCTCAGTGCCATCAGCAGCAGGCGCGACTGCTGCGACAACTCGTCGCGCAGCAGGTTGACCGAAGCCGTAGTCTGCTCGTTCTCTTTCGGAAATTGCCGCTCCAGTTGGGCTGCTACCACGCCCATCTCCGCCCTGGCCTGGTCCAGCGAAACGCCCGGTTTCAGCCGCGCCACGACTTCCAGGTAGTTATTGGTGCGGTCCCGGAAATCGTCGCTGTGCTCCTGGAATCGCATCGGCGTCCATAGTTCGGCGTTGCGGCTGGGGAAATGAAAATCGCGTGGCATGACGCCGATCACCACGAACGGCTCGTTGTCCAGGTTCACCCGCCGCCCGATCACCCCGGCGTCGCCCCCGAATACCGCCTGCCACAACGGGTAGCTCAGCAGCAGGGTGCCGGGCGCGCCCTCGCGATCGTCCGCCGCCGTGAACAGACGCCCCATCGCGGGCTGCACTCGCAGCACCGGAAACACATCGGCGGTGACGGCTGCTGCCTCGATCCGTTCGGGGTCGCCCTGCCCCACCAGGTTTACCGACGTATCCCAAAAGGCGCCCATGCCATCGAAGGACTTGCTCATGTGCTTCCAATCGACGTAGTTGGCGGGCGACAGCTCCATCTTGCTGTAACCGGACAGCTTCTCCCATAGCTTCACCAGACGGTCCGCCTGGTGAAAAGGCAGCGGCCGGATCAGCACGAAATCCGTCACCGAAAATGCCGCGGTATTCGCGCCGACACCCAACGCCAGCACCAGAATGGCGGTGAGCGCGAATCCGGGAGAGCCGGCCAGCGTGCGCGCCGTATAGCGCAAATCCTGCCGCAGGATGTCCCAGTGCGCCGCGGCGGCATTGAACAGTACCTCGAACACCGTCGCGATCCACAGAGCTGCCACCCCAGCCAACCCCGAGGCATCGCGTCTGCGGCGCGCCCAGATCGCGGACATCTCTTCTCCGTACTCCGCGCGGAACGATGCCGGATAGAGCCTCAACAGCAGATCGTAGACGCGCATCATGCCCTGCCCGCCACGAATCCCCGATCGCGCGCCATGCGCACAAGCTGTGTGAGGCGGCGAGCCTCGGCCCGCGCCACGTCTGCGCCGAAGGGCGTGATCCGGTAATACCGGCGGCGCTCGTCGTCCAGTTCCGGAGCGGGACGATCCTGAGTCTCCGCGATCAATCCTTGTTCGAGCATGCGCTGGATCGAGCGGTAAAGCGTGCCGGCGCTGAGCTTGAGCTCGCCGCCGGTGCGCGCGGCCACGTCCTGAGTAATGGCATAGCCGTGCCGGTCCTCTTCCGCTACGGCCAGCAAAATGTGAAAGGTTGCCGGCGGGAGAGGCAGGAACGCATCCGGCGGCGGTGGGGTTTGCACCATGAATCTATTATAGCCACGCTGGATGCATTGTCAATGGCTATAGCTGCCCTTGCAACGGTGGTAATCCCCGCCAGCCCGCATCGAGCGGCTACACCGTGAAGTTGCGTCGCGTCCTGCCGATAGATGCTTGTGGGATGCATAATGCAAACTCCGGACAGCGGCCTGATCGCCGTACCCCCGCCTGTCCAGGCCCGGGATGGCCTGTGTCAACTGCCGGTCTTTCGGTCCGTGGCTCTGAAAATGTTGAAGCTCCTCGCGAATGAGGAGGCGGAGGTTCGCGGCATCGCGAACCTGCTGCGGTCCGATCCGGCGCTGAGCGCGGAAGTGCTGGCCGTCGCCAATTCGGCGTTCTACGGCGCGCCGCACTTCGTCGACAATCTGGCGCGGGCGATTCTGGTGCTGGGCTTCGAACGGACCAGATCGCTGACGCTGACTGTGGCCTTGCGGTCGTTCACCGGTCGTCCCGCGAACGCTACCATCATACAAGCGTGCTGGCAGCACAGCATGGCGGCGGCGCTATTGGCCGAGGAATTAGCGCCGCAATACGAGATCGCCAAAGACCGCGCGTATATGGCTGGTCTGATCCACGACGTGGGGCGGCTGGGATTGTTGCGGGCCTACGGCGAGCGGTATGCGCCGGTCTTCGCGGCCCGGCACAACACCGTGGCCGATTGCCTGGAGTCCGAGCGCCGTCTCTTCGATATGGATCACTGCCAGGCCGGCTTGTTCCTCACCCAGCGCTGGGGCTTCCCATCCGAGTATTCCAGAGTGGCTGGCTGCCATCATGGCGAAATGCCGGCGGCGAAGCAGGATCTGGTCTCGCTTACGCACACCGCTTGCCTTCTCGCCGACGCCCTGGGCTTCCCGGCCGTGGTGCTGGCGCAAACGCCGTCGCCTAGCGAGGTCGCTTCCCAATTGCCGGCCAATCCGTGGAATCCTTATACGTTCCCGGAAGAACAAGTGCAAAGCCGGATCGCCGGGCAGATCGCGAGCCTGGAGTCGGCATGAGCCCGGCATAGCCCTCGGCCGTGCCAGCCTGATCCGTACTGCTCGCGCCGCCGCGCGGCATAATCGTTGTATGGCTATTGCCTCAATCAACCCGGCCACCGGCGAGACGCTGCGGGTCTTCGAGCCGCTTTCATCCACGGCGCTGGAGCAAAAACTGGCGCACGCCTTCGGCACATTTCAGGGTTATCGCAAGACTTCCTTCGCCCAGCGCGCCCAATGGTTGAACAACGCCGCCCGCATTCTCGACGAATCGAAGCAGGAACTCGGCCGCATCATGACCGTTGAGATGGGCAAGACACAGAAATCCGCGGTCGCCGAGGCGGAGAAGTGCGCCTGGGCCTGCCGTTATTACGCGGAAAACGGAGAGCGCCACCTGGCCGACGAGGTTATCGCGACGGCTGCCTCGCGCAGCTTCGTGCGCTACCAGCCCATCGGCCCCGTGCTGGCTGTAATGCCCTGGAACTTTCCCTTTTGGCAGGTTTTCCGTTTCGCGGCGCCCGCGCTGATGGCCGGCAACGTCGGCCTTCTGAAGCACTCTTCGAACGTGCCGCAATGCGCCCTGGCCATCGAAGACATCCTGCGCCGCGCAGGCTTCCCCGTTGGCGCGTTTCAGGCGCTGCTCATCGGTGCGGACCAGACCGCGTCCGTGCTGGCGGACGATCGCGTGGCCGCCGCCACCCTCACTGGCAGCGAGCCGGCCGGCCGCTCGGTGGCCGCCCTGTGCGGCGATCGCATCAAAAAGACCGTCCTGGAACTGGGCGGTAGCGATCCCTTTATCGTGATGCCCAGCGCCGATCCCGACGAGGCCGTTTCGACGGCCGTGAAGGCGCGCACTATCAACAACGGACAGTCCTGCATCGCGGCCAAGCGCTTCATCGTCGCCGATGGCATTTACGACGGTTTCGAGCGTCGCTTCGTCGAATCCATGCAGGCGTTGGAAGTCGGCGATCCGATGGCGCCCGATACGGACGTGGGTCCGCTGGCGACCGCTGCCATCCGCCAGGAGCTGCACGCGCAGGTGAAGCGCGCCGTGGCCTCCGGAGCGCGCCTGCTGCTGGGCGGGCGCATGATCGACGGTCCAGGCTACTTTTACGAGCCGACGGTGCTGGCCGGCCTGCCGCGCCGGTCGGACGTCTTTCGCGAGGAGCTGTTTGGACCGGTGGCCATGCTGTTCCGCGTGAGGGACGCCGCTGAAGCCATCGAATTGGCGAACGATTCGCCGTTCGGACTGGGAGCGAGCGTGTGGACGCGCGACGCCGCCGAACAGTCGCGGTTCGTCGACGAAATCGAGGCGGGAGCGGTTTTCGTGAACAGCATGGTGGCATCCGATCCCCGGCTGCCCTTCGGCGGTGTGAAACGCTCCGGCTACGGCCGCGAACTGGGTGCATTCGGCATTCGCGAATTTGTCAACATCAAAACTGTCTGGTGCAAGTGAAGTAGTCGCGGAGCGGCCGGGTGTGCTAAATAATATAAGGGGAGGGAAAAATCTGATCTATGGCGTCTACCCGGCAGCATGCCGCTCCTCCGGCTTCTGAACGCGCCCCGGTTCCGGAACCCACGCTGGCGGAGCGCGGCCGCACCCTGATCCAGCTTGGGCGCATCGGGACGCTCTCCACCCACTCGCGCAAACAGCCCGGATTCCCCTTCGGCTCCGTGATGCCCTATGGTGCCGACCAACAGGGCCGTCCAGTGTTCCTGATCAGCAGCATGGCCATGCATACCCAAAACCTGGCGGCGGATGCGCGCGCCAGCTTGTTGGTCGCCGAGGAAGGCGGGGACGACCCCTTGGGCGCCGCCCGCATCACCCTGGTCGGCGAGGTATTGCCGGTCCCCGCGGCGGAAAGCGCCGCGGTGCGTGAACTGTACCTCGGCCGCCACGCGAATGCCCGTTATTGGGTGGACTTTAACGATTTTGGTTTCTATCGCATGCAACCGGCCGACGTCTACTTTATCGGCGGATTCGGCGTAATGGGCTGGGTTTCGGCCGATGAGTATGCCAGCAGCCAGCCGGACCCGCTCGCCGGCGATGCCACGGGAATTCTACAGCATATGAACGCGGACCATAGTGAAGCCCTCGTGCTGCTGGCGCGTGCGTCGGGGGAAACGGCCGCGGAAACCGCCGCCATGACGGCAGTGGACCGTCTGGGATTCCACCTGCGCCTGCGCAGAGGCGAACGGTTGTACGGCGCGCGTATCGCCTTTCCGCGGGAAGCGCGCAACAACGCGGAAGTGCGTACAGTATTGGTCGAAATGGTGCGCGCCGCCCGCGATGTTGCATCGGGGCGAATATAAGTTTAAGATAACGATGTGGATAACTCCGAATTGGAGGCATTTCAAGGATGATCTACTCTCGGTCCGCAGAATACGCCATCAGGGCTTTCGTGCATTTGGCACAAGTGCCGGACGGCAAGTATGCGATGGTCAAGAACATCGCAGAGCAGGAGGACATTCCGGCGCACTTCCTGGCCAAAATTCTCCAGCAGCTTGCCCGCAAGGGATTGTTGCGCTCAAGCAAGGGTCCCACCGGCGGCTTCGCCCTGCGCGTGCCGCCAGAGGATGTGAAGCTTTGGGACATTGTCGAAGCACTGGACGGAATGTCGCAATACACGGCCTGCGCCAGCGGCCTGTCGGAGTGCTCCGATGAGATGCCCTGTTCCATGCACGATAGCTGGGTGGCTCTCCGCTCGCGTATCATAGATTACTTGGAGCGGAATACGATCGCCGATCTGGTGAAGGCGTTGGAGCAGAAGCGCAAGTCGCTTGCCAAACAGCGCAAACCCAAACGTGTGGTTGCGGCCCGCAGATAATCTATTGCATCAAATAGCAAGGGGGTGCCCAATGGGCCAATCTGTATTGGTCCCCATGGTAGTCGAGCAGACTTCGCGTGGGGAACGTGCATACGACATCTATTCCCGTTTATTGAAGGAAAACATCATATTTTTGGGTACGCCGATTGACGACAATGTCGCCAATCTGGTGATCGCTCAATTGCTCTTCCTGGAGGCCGAGGACCCGGAGAAGGATGTCTCCATCTACATCAACTCGCCGGGCGGCTCCATCACGGCAGGGCTGGCCATCTTAGATACCATGGATTTCATCCGCCCGGACATTGTCACGATTTGCGTCGGGCAGGCGGCTTCCATGGCGGCTGTGCTGCTGGCGAAGGGCACCAAAGGCAAGCGCTTCAGCCTGCCTAACTCCAGAATCATGATCCACCAGCCATCCATGCAGGGGTTGGCCGGCCAGGCGGCGGATATCGACATCTACGCCAAGGAAATTCTGCGTATGCGCGAGACGCTGAATACGCTGCTGGCGGATGCCACCAGCCAGGCTGTCGATCGCATTGCGCGCGATGTGGATCGCGACTACATCATGAGCCCCGAGCAGGCCGTGGAGTACGGCATGATCGACCGGGTGATAGCCAGCCGGGATCTGGTGCCGGTGGTCGTACCGAAATAAAGTCTGGGGGGACATCCGCCGATCTACTCAGTGTATGAACGTCACAGGTGTCGATTGGCGCGAACCGAATCCCCGCGAGGGCAAGTCACCTCCGAAGCACCCCTTTCGCGGCGCCCCTGAGCCTGTGGATCCCGACGATGATGTCGTTGAGATCCACGGTCCGGCCGATGAAGAGACAGCCGACGGGTTGGACGAGTTCAACTAGCTTAGCTAGCTAAGCTAGAACTAGACTAGCCTGTCAAATAGCTTGTTAATCCTTAACTCCAAAAGCATACACATTCGAATCGTAAGTGGTCACGAACACTTTGCCGCCCGAGATTGAGATCCCGCTGAAGTGTGTCCATCCCGGCATAGTCTCTCCGCTCGAATACAATTCTTTGCCGGTAGTCATGTCGAACGCGTAGAGCACCGCATGCCCCGTATGTTTGGCGATGCGCTCGGCGGAGCTATACAGCCCGCCTTCGGTCCCCTTGGACTGGCGCGCAAACTCGCCGTTCGAGATCGCGAAGACCAGGCCGCCCGCCACAATCGGAGGCTCGGGCAAATTCATATCGCGCGAGATCCACGCCGGCGCCGCCTCGAACTTGCCGCCCTGCTCCGTAACGCGGAACGCCATAATGCTGCCGTTCGGCGCTTCCCCGTTAGTCAGCGGGAACTTCGCGCTACTGGCCGCGGGGCCCGATGCCGGCGCGTAAAGCCAGCGGCTCTTCTGCTCGTCTTCGGCGGTGGCGAATGCGCCCCAAAATCCACGGCCCGCGAAATCGGCGTCCTCATTGGCCAGCACAGGACTGCGGTATAAAGGCGTCTTGTGATCCGGGCCGCCGATGTGCTCCGCGTCCAGCAGGTAGACCACCCCTTCCTTGCCGCCGGCGGCCACCACTTCATGTCCGCCGATGGAGAAAACGAGGGGCGAAGTGGAACCCATATCCAGATCTTTGCGCGTCAGGTAATTGTGATTGGCGGGAGTGAAGTAATCCACCAGCTTCAGATCCTTCACCGAAAGCTGCACCACGGTATCGGGAAACTGGGCGCGGGCCGTGTCGTAGGAGCCGTCGCCGGTCTGCGCGAACACCATGCCGTGCGTACCCACGGCCACGCCCGCGCGTCCCCAGATGCCTGCGCCGCCATTGGCCGACTGGAAGAACTGTGTGGGATGATCCGGCGCGCTTAGGTCCATCGCATAAACGCCCGATCGTGCGCCGTTGCAGCCCTGCGACGTGTTGGTGTAAAGCACGTCGTTCACCAGGTTCAAGCTCCAGTTCTTGGAAAACGGCGGCACGAACTTCTGCGGCGGTGTGCGGTCCTCTCCGTTGATGACGTTCAGCGTGTGCAGTTTGCCGTCGCTTGCGATGACGAAAACCGTCGCCGCCAGGCCATCCTTGCGAATCAGCGGCGTGTCGTTCAGCGCGTTGGGGCAGAGCCAGAAAGGCTGTTGGTGCGGCTTGCCCTCCGCCTCAAACGCCTTCTTCCAAATCAGTTTGCCGCTGTTGGCATCCAGCGCGAAGAGGTTGTCGGAAGCCCCGCCCACGATCACGATTTCCGCCATGCCCTTGTCGGTGGTCACCCATTCAACGTTGACCGGCGCAGTGAGCGAATTCAGCTCGCGGGGCTGGTTGTCGAGGTGCGCCTTCCAAAGCAGCGTAATGGATTTCCCATTGTCGCGGTTGATGTCGGTTTCCTTCGGGCTCCAGGCAGTGCGTTGCGGATCGTGTCCGTAGGAGAGCCAGTTTTCGGCTATTAAACGCGAGATCCACAACAGCGCCAGGCATAATGCAAATACGATTCTTGTCTTCATTACTGTTTTCCCAACTTTTCCTTCAAGTACTCTTCGTATTCCTTCTTCAGGGCCGGATCGCGCGGGCTGGGATAAATATCCGTGGACTTATATTTCCCGCTTTTGAATTTCTCCTGGGTCCACTCGTCGTGGATGTGCGTCTCGTCGGCCTTATCCACCACCTGCTTTACCATTTGAGGGGGTATGAAATACACGCCCTCGCTATCGCCGAATACCACATCGCCGGGCATCACGGTGGCGCCGCCGATGCGGATGGGAATGTTGATGCCGGTCAGCATGACATTGCGGATTGGCGTCGGGTGTACGCCGCGGCAGTAAACCGACATGTCGATGGGCTGGATGCCTTCCAGATCGCGGATCGCGCCGTCCACCACCAAGCCGGTTCCGGTAGTGGCGTATATATATGTCGCCAGGTTGTCGCCGACGATGGTGCCTTCCTCGATTTTGCCGAACAGGTCCGCTACCAGCACATCGCCGGGCTTCAGCAGGTCGAGGACCCGCTGGTTGCCATTGTCGCGGAGCCCTTTGGCCTTGGCGTCGGTTTCCATGATGTCGGCAACGTCGGGGCGCGCGGGCATGAACTGGACCGTGACCGCCCGGCCCACCAGCTTGCGATTGGGATGCAGGATGCGCCAGTTTCCTTCGTATTGGTTACGAAAGCCGCCGCCGGGCAGGACGGCCCAGACTTCCTCGGCGGAGAGTCCTTTCACCTTTGCCAAAATCGCGTCGGGCACTTTCGGGCGCCCGTCTTCGAAGCGGTCGAACGGGTTGTGGGACGTGTACTTCAGCATGTCGTCATGCGTGAATGTGAAGACCTGCGCATGCGCCGGCAACAGGAGCAGCGGCAAAGCGAGCAGATTGGCGAAGAACTTCATGCGGTGAAATGTAGCACAGCGCGGGAGAATGTGGGGCAGGCTCGCACCCTGCAGCGGCCTCGCAGGCCGCCTGAATGCTGCAGGGGTATACTTACCGAAGGACGGTTCATCAATGCCTCTGGCCACGAAGACTTATGTACTGGGTGTACTGACGCTTTCCATCGTGTCTGCGGATTCACTCACGGTTGTCAATGCGAATTTCGCCAACGTCGCGGTGCAGTGCAGCAGCGGTTTTGCATATCAGTCGTACATGGGCGGAAACTGCGCGGTCCCCAGCAGTCCCCAGCAACCCCTTGACAGCGCGATCGGCATCGGCTGGGGGCTGGCTCCGCTGCCCGGTGATGGGGACGCAGCGCTTCTGAATGGAGACGGAATCACCAACCCCAATACTGCCTTCAACCCACCTCCGTTCACGGGGTTGCCATTTAGCGAAGCTGCCTTCCTGCGGGGCATTAACTCCCAGGTCGTACAAACAGTTACCGGCTGCGTCCCGGGGGGACTGTACACCGTGGGCTTCTATCTAGGCTCGCGTTACGGCAGCGGTTGTTGCGATGGCAACCAGACCGTTGAGGCACTAATCGACGGCCAGGTTATCGGCACATGGACCTTGGTCAGCTTTACTCCGTTCAACCTGGAGACGGTGTCTTTTACTGTTGGCAGTGGCGGGTCGCACAAATTGAAGTTTATGGGCACTGCCACTGGCGATCACACCGCGTTCGTCTCGGGAGTGAGCATCGACACCGCCAGCAATTTGACCATAAGCCATCCACAGGCGTGCCGGGGATTGGCCGGGTTGCGTCGGCCGGCGGCTTCACGCCGTTCGAAACGGTCAACCTCGTAGCATTCGCCAGCGCTCCGGTCGCGATCGGCACGGCGACTGCCAACGCTAGCGGCGTCGCAGATGTGGCGGGCCACTTGCCCCAGACCCCTTTTGGCGCGTGCGGACTGCAGGCCGTAGGGCAGAGCAGCGGAAAAATTGCGTCCGGAATCATATCGGTGCGGGCGTCCCTTGCGGTCAGTCCGAACTCCGGAGAGCCGGGGAACACCGTTACGGTAACAGGCTTCGGCTTCGCAGCCGGTGAAGCAATAGGCGTGGAATGGTCGAATCCGCAAACATTATTGGGAAGTGCAACGGCCAACAAGAATGGCACGTTTTCCGCCCAATTCGCCATCCCGACAGCGGCGGCTGCCGGCACTGACGAGGTGGTCGCCAGGGGCCAGCGCACTGGCGCAGCGGCCATCGTCCAGATCACGGTTGAGTGACCGTGGGGCAGGCTCGCAGCCTGCAGCGGCCTCGTAGGCCGCCTGAATGCCAGGAGTATACTTACCGAAGGAGGTGCGATCCATGTCTCTGGCCGCGAAGCTACTCGTACTATTCGCCCTGACGCTTTCCATCGCGTCGGCGGCTTCACTCACCGTCGTCAATCCGATTTTTGCCAACGTTGCCGTGCAGTGCGGTAACGGGTATGCATATCAGTCGTCCGCGGGGGGCAATTGCGACAGTCCATACCAACCCCAGCAGGACTTCGACAACTCACTCGGCATTGGCTGGGCTTTTGCCCCGGTTTCACTCAGCACCGATGGCGCCGGGCTGACTAATCCAAATACCATATTTGAGCCACCCCCTTTCAACGGCCGGCCGTTCAGCGTAGCCGCCTTTCTGCAAGGAGGTACCGCCGCACTCGGGCAGACGATTACGGGCTTCGTGCCGGGCGGCATCTACGCGCTGAGCTTCTACCTCGGCTCGCGCTACACTTACGGCGGCTACAATGGCAACCAGACGGTGGAAGCAATCGTTGACGGCCAGGTCGTCGGTACCTGGGCGCTGACCAGCAATACGCCATTCACTCTCCGGACGGTACCTTTCCAGGTCGGCACCGGCGGACCGCACACCCTGGAGTTTGTGGGCACTGTGAGCGGCGATGAGACCGCGTTCTTGTCGGGAGTTAGCATTGAGACCGGCAGCAACTTGACCGTAAGCCCATCCGTTGACGTGCCGGGGATTGGCGTCGTGGTATCGGCTGGCGGATTTACTCCATTCGAAACGGTCAACCTGGTAGCATTCGCCAGCGCTCCGGTCGCGATCGGCACGGCCACTGCCGACGCAAGCGGCAATGCGACTGTGGTGGGCCGCATACCTCAGACCCCTTTTGGCGCGTGCGGACTGCAGGCCGTAGGGCAGAGCAGCGGAACGGTCGCGTCTGGGATCGTCTCGGTGCGGGCGTCGCTTGCGGTCAGTCCGGACTCCGGAGAGCCAGGCAACGCCGTTACGGTAACAGGCATCGGCTTCGCGGCCGGTGAAGCAATAGGCGTGGGATGGTCGAATCCGCAAACGCCATTGGGAAGTGCAACGGCCGACAAGAATGGCACGTTTACCGCCCAATTCGCCATCCCGACAGCGGCGGCTGCCGGCACCGACGAGGTGGTGGCCAGGGGACAGCGGACTGGCGCAGTGGCCGGCGTGCAGATTACGGTTGAGTGACAGCGGAATGATCGGTGACAGATTTTAAAAAAAACATCTGCCCCATGTATTCAATGACTTCCGCCCCGTACCCACCGCCTCCCGCATTTCCCCGTGCAATCCTTAAATCAGAAAGGGCGCCGCGCTCACTTGGCGCTCGCCCCGATGGAAAAGCGCTGCGCAGCGTTTCATCGTCAGCGGCTGGGCCTGCCGCCGGTGGTACTGGCTTACCGGAGCCCCTTCAAGGCTTGCTGACGACTCCTTGAAATCGCCTGGACGATAAGGCACCAGGAACCGGTTCCGGTTCCTACCCAGAGTTTCAGTGCAGCGCAAAGCGGCGGGTCTTTCCGCGCCGCCATACAGAGAGGAACTCCGCTGGTGGAAAAGCGGCGCGGGGCGCCCCGTTTTTGCGCGAGTTCCTCAGAAAGAGGCGATCGGCAAGTTCGGGGTTCGCCCCGGAGAGTGCAACGCCCATATGGCCGACTCCCGCCTGTCATTTTACCCATGCTACGGCACGCTACAGATGCAGGCGCTGGGGGACAGACAACAAACAACAATCGTCTGTGCCACGCCGCCGCCGGAACAGGCTAGTTATTTGAAAGACACTGCACTAACTAGTATTGTGATTTCCTAAATAACATATCCATGATGGAATTTACACCGGGACCACCGACGCGTCCTTGTTCAGCTCTTCCAGTTTGTACTTCCACTTGAAGATCACCGGCTCCTCGTTGACCTCTTGCAGGTACAGTTCGATCCGCGCCTGCAACTCGGCCTTCGAGCTTACCCGGATGCCCCGCAGCAGCGTCTTGGCCATCTTGCCGAAGAACGATGCGCGCCACCGGCTCCGACCGCGACTGGGACAATCGGTCCAGCAACTGCTGGTCCTCGTCAGTGAGATTCAGCTTGGCACGCGTGCTCGTAAAAGGCATGGCCAGCGACCACCAACATATGGCAGGGTGCCAGTATAGCCCACTGCCGATAGTATTGCAATATTATTTAGGAATCGACCTACTAGCTAAGCTGGCCGCCCGCCCGCAGCTCCGGTCGCAACGCGACACAGTTTTTTTGACCTTCAGTTTCAATCGCTTACGCGGAATGCCCACTAGATAGCCGTGGTCCTCGTGTCATCGTTGAATCAGAAAGGGCGTTGCGCTGACTTGGCGGCGCCCTTACGAGAAGCGTTTTCGGGGCGCTTCTCCTGTCCACTGCCGGAATTCAGCGGCCGGCTGGTGGCGATCCGACCGGTGCCCTTGAGAAAGGCTTGCCGGGCAATTGACGGTTGTCCGGACGGTTTCAGTGAGGAGGCTGGGGGCCTCCGATCTGAGCCGGATCGCCACGCTCGGCTCCTTCAGTTGTTGGGGGGAGCCGGGCCGAGACGGTCTTCGCTACTTCAGCATGGCCAGCTTGCGCGCGGGATCGGTCAGGAACACATCGTCCACTTGATCCAGCACCTGCACATTGCCCATGGAGATGGAGGACTGTTTATCGGCGTTGGTGTGATCGCGGGCCAGTTGAATGCCTCCCGCCGTGGTGTATTGCCAGTCCCATAAGCTAGGGAACGCGTCCACGCTGCAATACTCCAGCAGGTGCGATCGCCGCGAGACGTAAGAGTTGTAACGTGTGGCTTGGCCACCGGCCGGCTGGTCGACCGTCACCTCCACCAAGTCGAATGCCTGCCCTTTGAGGTTCTTCTCGCCCACGTACTTCAGGTGGACTCCCGGCGCGAGCCAATTCCATGGCAGGGCCAGCCAGTCGACGTCCGTGCGGTAGGCGCGGTAGGCGCCTTTCAAAGCCGAAGCCGCCTCGGCGCCCTCCAGCTTCTTTCCGTTCAAGTACGCCGTGCCCTTCTGGTCGCGAATATTGAAGAGCATCACGGCGGATTTCTCCATTGCCGACCTGTCTTCCAGGCGATAACGGCCGGTCTGCTTGTCCCACAGATGCGCGCGCACGAACTTGGCCTGGCCGCGAAGCTTCAGCACGAAGTCGAAACGCACGTAACGCGCGTGTTTCCAGGCAGCCTCACCGCCCATCGCCTGCATCATGCCGCGGGCGATTGCGACGGCCTGCGGCTCCGGCGCCGCCGTCAGCCCCCTGATCGCCGCCGCCACCAAGATGGCGGAGAGCGCCGCACCTACACGGATTCTTGTACTCATCTCAATTCGATTCTTAAACACTGATAGATGCCTTGGCCAGTATGCCCCCGTCGCACACCAGGTGCGAGCCGGTCACATACGACGACTCATCGGACAACAGCCATACCACCGCGCGCGCCGGTTCATCCGGGCTGGCCAGGCGGCCCAGCGGCACCTCTTCGCAGATGCGCTGCCGCATCCCTTCCATCGCCGACGGTTCCACGTTGGCCCACATCAGGCGGGTCTCGGTAGCGCCGGGCACCACTGCATTGACCCGGATACCATACTTGGCATAGTCCACCGCCATGCATCGCACCAGCGCTGAAATGCCCCCCTTGGAGGCGCTATAAGCGCCCGCTGCGCCCGCCGCGAAGGCTACCGACGCCGCCGGCGACGACGTGCATACGATCGACCCCGGCGTTCCGGCTTTCAGAATCCGTTGCAGCGCATACTTGCAGGTCAGATAAATGCCGGTTAGATTGGTATCCAGCACACGCTTCCATATCTCGAACGGCAGTTCGTGCAGGAAGCCGCCGGCATCCATGCCCGCGTTCGCAAACGCGCCATAGAGCGGCCCCAGACTGGCGACCTCCTCAAATGCGCGCGCGACACTCTCCTCACGTGAAACGTCGCATTCCACCGCTAGCGCCGCGTCGGCTCCGGCGGCCAGCGCGGCGGACGCGGCGTCCCGGGCCGCCGGGCCGTCGAGATCGAGCACCGCAACGCGATCGCCGCGCGCGGCGCACTGCATCACCACCGCCCTGCCGATGCCTGCGCCGCCTCCGGTCACAGCCACTGTCCTGCCGGAGGCCCTCACCGGACGGTCTCCCCTACGGCCTCGCCTAATGCTTCGGCGATCTGCTGGTTGTGCCGCGCATTGTGCAGCGGGATGTAAAGCAACCACTGATAGGCATTCAGCATATTGAAGACGGGGAACGGATGTTCGGCGCAGTGGGCCTTCATCGGTCCCTCTACCTCCTCTACGAACCTCAGCGTTCTGGCACGGCCTTTCTTGTAGCGGGCTATGGTTTCCTCGTGCGTCCAGTGGCGATGCGGCTCCAGAAACGCCGGCGCCGTAGCCTTAAGGCGGCGATCCGGCAACACGCGCCCGATGAAGGCGGTCTTGCGCGCGTCCTGTTCCTGCCAGCCCGGATCGGGCGGGGCGGCCAGGGCTTGTTCTATTCTGGCGAGCATGGCGGTTTCACCCAGCACCAGGTGTTCAGCGGTCTGCCGCACCGACCAGCGGCCCGGCGCGGCCTGCCAGGTCCACTGCGCATCGGTCAGGCCGGAGGTGAGTCTTAGAAACTCGCTCTCGGAATCCTGCAGAAGCCGGATAACGTGGGCGCGCTCTTCGTTGGTGAGGCCGGGTTCGGGCGTGTTCATGGAAGGCTTGGGTTCAGTCTATCAAACCTTGCTAAATCGGGTGAACGTCACCGTCGAACTCACGCCGCCGGCGGATTGCCGATCGAGGCTTCCGCCAAGCTGTCTGGACAGGATCTCCACAATGCGCATGCCCAGCGATTCCGCATGCTTCCCTTCTGCGCGCGGCGGCATCCCGATTCCGTTGTCCTCCACCGCCAGTGTCACGGTCTTGCCATCCGGGCACCGCAGCGACACCAGAATTTCGCCGGCGCGCTCGCCCGGAAAACCGTACTTCAGGGAATTGGTGATTAGCTCGTTCAGAATCAGGCCGCAGGGTATCATCTGGTCCATCGCCAGCGACACCGGATCGAGCGCCAGGCGCAGGCGCACGCGCGCGGCCTGGGCGCCGAACGAATCGAACAGGTCGCGCGTCAGGCGCGTGGCATACTCGCCGAAATCCACCTCATCCATGTCTTTGTCGCCGTACATGTGCTCATGAATTAACGCCATCGAATGAACCCGGCGCTGGGCATCGCGCAGGGCCCGGCGCGCGGCGAGGTCGGGCAGCAATTCGGCTTGCATATCCAGCAGGCTGGAAATGGTCTGGAGATTGTTCTTCACGCGATGATGCACTTCTCTGAGCAGAACGTCCTTGGCGGCCAGCGCCTCGGATAGAGCTCTCTCGGCGGCCTTCTGCTCGGTGATATCCACGGACACTCCGCCCAACAGCCGGCGTCCGGCCGCGTCGTTGAATAGAAAACGGAAGCAGAGCATCTGGCGAACCTGTCCGTCCGCGGTGGTCACCTCTTCAATGGAGCGCGAAGACTGGCCGTTTTCGAATACCGGGGCGTAGGCGTGTAGTTGGGAAGCGATCTCATCCCCCAGGCCCGACGCATCGTTGGCATATATAATCCGGCCGGCTTCATTCTTGATGAACGCCAATGCCGGGCTATTACGCATGAAGGTGTCGAAGCGGATCTCGCTGGCTTCGAGGTCGTCTTCCGCGCGTCCCTTCTGCCGGCGCAAATCGTTCATCATCAGCGCGCGTTTGACCGCCTTCCCTAGGCGCGCCAGGCGATCCTTCAGCAGGTAGTCGGCGGCGCCCAGCCGCATCATGGCCACGGCCACGTCTTCGCCGATGGTTCCGGACACCACGATGAACGGAACATTCAGCTCGCGCTCCTGCAGCAACTGCAGGGCCCGGCAGGCGTCCAGTTCCGGCATCGTGTAATCGGCCAGGATCACGTCGGGCGGTGGAGTGAGATGCGCCAGAAAGTCCGGTTCGGTCTCCACCCGCTGCCACTGCGGATCGAAGCCGCTGCGGCGCAGTTCGTGCGCCATCAGTTCGGCGTCCGCGGGCCGGTCTTCCAATATCAATACGCGCAGCAGGATCTTCTGGTTCACTTCAGGGCGCCTCATTGGCGGTGGCCAGTGCCGCCCGCACAGTCTCGGCGAATTGCTCGAAATCGACCGGCTTCACCAGGTAGCTATGTGCCCCCAACTCGCGCGCCTGGCGGCGGTCGCGGTCTTCCCAGGAAGAGCTGAACACGATGATGGGAATGGCGCGGGTGCGCGGATCTGCCTTGGCGCGCCGCAAGACTTCCAGGCCATCGACCTTGGGCAGCTTGAGATCGAGCAGCAGCATCTTGGGAGGGTTGTGGATGTCGCGATCCGCGTAGGCGCCGGTGCAGAAGATAAATTCCAACGCTTCGGCGCCGTCGTGAACGACCTTTATCCCATCGGGGATCCTATCGGCAAGGCGGCGCCGGCTCAGCACATACAGGGTAAGTTCCACGTCGCTGGGGTTGTCGTCCACCAGCAGGATCTCCACTAAATCATTCACGGTTCCGGCTCCATGGTGAAATAAAAAGTGGCGCCGCGGCCCAGTTCGGATTCGGCCCAGATCCGCCCGCCGTGCCGCTGCAGGATCCGTTGCACGATCGCCAGGCCGATGCCGGTGCCCGGATATTCGCTGGCTTTGTGCAGACGCTGGAAGACCCCGAACAGCTTGTGGACGTACTGCATATCGAAGCCGACGCCGTTGTCGCGCACGTAGTAGACGGCGGCCCGCCCGTCCGCCGGCAGCGCGCCTACCTCAATTCTTGCTTGCGCGCACCGGCCGGTGTACTTGATGGAGTTCGAAAGCAGGTTGACATAAACCTGCTTCAACAACGCCGGGTCGCCTTCGCAGGGCGGCAAGGCGCGCACCAGGACTTCAATGCGAGGATCCGTTTCCTGGTTCAAGTCGTGCAGGGCTTGCGCGACCAGATCCGCCGGCGCGATAGCCTGTTTCTGCAAAGGCTGGCGGCTAAGACGGGAAAAAATCAACAGATCGTCAATTAATTCTCCCATTTGCAAGGCATTCTCGTGGATGACTTCAAGATAGTGCCGGACTTGCCCGGAGAACTCCGGCGCGTACTCCTCCATAAGTATCCGGGAGAAGCCATGGATGGCCCGCAACGGCGCGCGGAGATCGTGCGAAACCGAGTATGAGAAGGCTTCCAGTTCGTGGTTAGCAGCCTCCAACTGGGAAGTGCGTTCCTGGACGCGTTTCTCCAACTCCGCATGGATCGTCCGCACTTCCTCCTCCGCCCGCCGACGCCCGGTGATGTCCGCGCAGGTGCCGATCCATTCCCGGACGGCTCCTCCCGGTTCCAGCACAGGCACGCCGCGTACGGCCATGTGGCGGTACTCGCCATCGCGCCGCCGCACCCGGTATTCGGTCTCGTACACGGTCGCGGTCTTCGCGGCGTTGGCCCATACTTCGAAAATTCTTTCGCGGTCTTCCGGGTGCACCGCGTTGGCCCATCCCCGGCCTGCGAGTTCGTCCGCGCGCTGGCCGGTAAAGGCGCGCCACATCGGCCAATCCTCCGACACCTGGCCCTCGGCGTTTTTGGTCCAAACGATCTGCGCGCTGGCCAGTGTCAGCGACCGATAGCGCTCTTCGCTGATCCGCAGGGCGTTCTCCAAGGCGGTTTGCCCGCCGATGTCCCGGTCAATCGCGGATGCGCCTATCACGCGGCCCTCGGCGTCGCGGACGGGAGAGACGGTGACAGACACGGCGATCCGGCCACCGTTCTTTCCGATGCGCACCGTGCGCACATGGCGGATCGTATCTCCGCGCGCGATTCTCGCCAGAAATCCGGCGATCTCGCCAGGCAGTTCGGGCGGTTCGAGCAGTGCCATATGGCGGCCCACGGCTTCCGGCGCCGGATAACCGAAGAGCCTCTCGGCGGCGACGTTCCAAGTCTCGACGATGCCGTCCAGCCGCACGCCGATAATGGCGTCGTCGGAGGAGTCTACAATAGCGGCGAGATACGACTGCAACTCCTCAGTGCGCATCACGAGGCTGAGGTGTCGAGACGAGACCCGGCACGGCCCGCATCAGTGCGCGCGCCGGATTGCAAAAGTGCGCGCACCCGGCCAAGCAACTCCGGCGCGGAGAATGGCTTGGGCAGAAAATTCCAATGCGGGTCCAGCACGCAATCCGTTTCGAGGGCATCGTGCGGGTAGCCGGAGACGAACAGTACCTTGATGTCCGGGCGGATGGCTGCCAGGCGGTCCGCCAGTTGCGGCCCGGTTATGCCGGGCATCACCACATCGGTGACCAGCACGTGAATGGGCTCGTTATATTGTTCCGCGATGACCTCGGCTTCCTGGCCATCGCCGGCCTCCAGCAGTTGATATCCCTCCTTTTCGAAGTGCCTGTGCATGATGCGGCGCACGCTGTCTTCGTCCTCAACCAGCAGAACGGTGGGCGTGGCGTCGGCGCCGGCGGCGGCCGCGAGGCTTTGGTGGGCCTCGATGTCGCGCAACGTCTGGAAACTGGCCAACCGCGGAAGCAGGATCTCGAATGCGGTTCCCAGGCCCAGTTCGCTGCGAGCCGTGATGTGACCGCCGCTCTGGAGGACTATGCTGTGCGCCATGGATAAGCCCAGCCCGGTTCCGAATCCGGGTTTCTTGGTGGTAAAGAAAGGCTCGAAAATGCGCGTCAGCGTCTCCTGGTCCATGCCCTCGCCGCAATCGGATACCAGCAGCCGTACGTAGGGTCCAGGCGGAAACAGCAGCGCCTTGGGGCTGGCGGCCTGGATATCGATATTCGAGGTTTCGATGCGCAATTCCCCACCCAGGGGCATAGCATCCCGCGCATTCAGGGACAGATTGAGGAGGATTTGCTTGAGCTGATTGCGGTCGGCGCGTACCAGCCCCAGATTCGGACCCAGCGTGGTGGTCAGGATACGCATCCTGCCCAAGGCGCTGGAGATGGCCGGCTGCATTTCGACGATGGACGCGTTGATATTCAGCGGCTCCGGATGCATGGCCTGGTGGCGGCTCAGCGTCAACAACTGGCTGGTGAGAGCGGTGGCCAGGGAGCCGGCGTGCTTGATCTCGAAAGCCCGCTCCCGGCCGGCGCCCGAAAGGCTCTCACAAAGCTCATCGGCGCATCCCAGAATCACGGTGAGCTGGTTATTGAAATCGTGCGCCAGCCCGGCCGCCAGGTTGGCGATGGCTTCCATTCTCTGCGATTGCATGACGCGCCTCTCCAACTCCCGGCGGCCACCGATATCGTGCAGCACCAAGATGGCGCCCAACAGTTCATCCGAGCGGTTCTCAAAACAGGCCAGCTCCACCGTGGCCGTGCCGCCCGCGCGGGACGCCAGCGTGTAGGCGCGAGGTGGGGCCGTGCCAGCCGCCTGGCCCACCAGGAGATCGAAGACGGGGTTGGCCGCAGGCGCGCCGGTGGATTCCTCGTGCAACGCGAGCACCTCCATGAGCAGGCGCTCATGCGCGTCTTGGCCGGACCAGCCGGTGAGCCGCTCGGCGACCGGGTTCATGAAAACCACTTTGCCGTAGTTGTTGGTGGCGATGACGCCCTCGCCAATGCTTCGCAGGGTGGTAGCCAGCCACGCTTCGCTGGTGCGGAGGCGGCGCTCTATCTCGTGCTTGTGGATGGAGATCTGCACGGCGCTGCGCAACTCGGAATCCCGTATGGGTTTCAGAATGTACCCGAATGGCTCCGTCTGGGTGGCCCGGTCGATGGTCTCTTCGTCAGCGTGGGCGGTGATATAGACCACCGGTGTTTCCAGTTCCGCCTTCATCTTCTGGGCGGTGGCGATACCGTCGATGCCGCCTTTCAGACGGATGTCCATGAGGACCAAATCGAACGGTGTAGACCGGGCTAAGCGCAGCGCTTCCTCGCCGGAGCTCGCGATGACCGGGCCCTTGTAACCCAGCCGCTCCAGCCGGCTTTGGATATCGGCGGCGATGATACCTTCGTCTTCAACGATCAGGATCTGCTTGTTTTGTTCCGTGGTGAGTTGCATGGGATCGTCCTGGGAAAATGAGTGTGTATGAGGGCGACAGTCTCTCAATGAGTTTTTGGGATGCTCGTGCGGCTGTCCGGATTTTTTCACCGAGCAAACCCAATGACGTTAAGTTTATTGTTTTCATGGTGTGGGAGGAGTTCGCACGGCTGGGTTCCCGGGCCGCCCTGTGGCCCCGCAGCCGGGCCGGTAGCGGCGTGCATCGTTTGGCATCAGCTACGGCCCGTTCTGGTGGACTGCGGCCCTATGGTATGAGCACGAATCGCCAGATTGATATCCTGGCGCTTTTGTCCGCGCGCAGCGTGGCACGGCGGAACACCACTTTGATCTCGTCGAACTTACGGACCACCGTGACGGGCGGAATGCGAAAGGTCAAAACCTGTACGGCTGCCGATGGAGATCCGGCCGCGACTGTTCCCAGGCTCTGGGGCAGGCCGCGAAACTGGGTGTCGATCAGAACCAGTTCAAGCGAGACCGTGCCCGGAAACTGGTCGGTGTCCTGAATGGCAAGCTGTATCTGACTGCAACACTTTATGTCGATTGGCAGATCCAGTTTTTGATGCGCCTCCATCTCCATCGGCCAGCCATCCGTAGTATGGAACGAGAGTTCGGATGCGCTGCCCCGGCGGATCGCAGCTCCGGGCGGGGGCCGCGTTGCCGGCCACCTGAACATCCAGTATTCGCCCGTAAATGGGATACCCCGGGGCGTCAGCAGGGGCGCGCCGAATTTGGCTGGCGCCGCAGGCACTGGAGCGACCAGCGTGGTATGGGGCTGCAGGGCAGGCAGCAGGATGACTCCGGGAAAATCGCCTCCGAACCCCGAACTCTCGACGGGAGGAGCGGCCGCTTGCGCGACCCGTTGTGAGCCGGATTTGCCGCCCGGATCGGGAGAATCGGAAGCCGCCTGCGCCCCCGAGCCACCTCTGCCGCGGACCGCGATCCCGCCGAATGTGAGAGCCGCCGCCAGCAGGAAAGTCCACACGACGCTCAACGCCGAGTGCGGCAAGGCGGGCAGCTTTCCCGGCCGGTACGCGCCGGTAGCGATGGAGAGCGATGTTAGAATCGCCGTGCTCAGGGCGAGGAGCGCGGCAGCCAGAGACCGGTGGCGCCAGAGCAGCGCCACCAAGCCCATCTGAGCCGTGAACGATCCCATTAGGACGGGGGCCGAGTTCCACGAGAGGAAAGCGGCATCGGGTCCGGCCGTGCGAAACAGGGGCGCAGGCTCGGTGGATGCGGCCTCCGCGGGATGGACGGGAGTCCCGATGCTGGCCCATCCGGAGACCAGATGGCGGGTGGCATTCGCGACCAGAAAGACGCTCACGGCGAACGCGGCGGCGAAGGGTGTGGACAAAAGTACAAAAGCCGGCGCAAACCACATGGCCGGCGCAGCGGTACGCAAGGAGAAACGAGCCACCCGCGGCAGATCGGACAGCGAGACCACCAAATAAACCCAAAATGTGACGACACCGGCGCAGATCCAAGCGATGGTGACGTAGAACAGCGATTGGGCAGCGATGCCGGCCAGCGATTCAAGGCCGAGCCGCGGAAGGATGGCGGTGATCCAAACGAACCAGGCGGTGGCCAGTACGCCGGCCACCTGGGCGGCGGCAACGAAGCGGTCGCCGATTTTGTTGGATGCGGACACCCTCATCACATTGGACACCATTCCGGCGGATAAATACTCGCCCGCCCGGGCTTACAATGAATCCGTGACTTTCCCAAGATCCAGCGGGATTCTGCTGCACCCCACCTCGCTGCCGGGACGCTTCGGGATCGGAGACCTGGGTGCGGAAGCCTACGGGTTTGTGGATTTCCTGGCGGCGGCCGGACAGCGGATCTGGCAGGTGCTACCCTTAGGCCCCACGGGCTACGGCGATTCGCCGTACCAATTGTTCTCGGCGTTTGCCGGGAATCCATTGCTGATCAGCCTGGACCGGCTAGCTGAGGAAGAACTGCTCTCACGCGCGGAGCTGGCGCGGGCGCCGGAGTTTCCGGCGGACGAAGTGGATTACGGCCGGGTGATCCGTTTCAAGCTGCCCCTGCTGCGCGCCGCGTATGAGCGGTTCAAAACGAGTTGGAAAGATCGGGACGAGTTCGGGGAATTTCACCGCCTGTGCGATGCCTGGCTGGGGGACTACGCGCTGTTCATGGCCGTGAAGGCGGCGCACGGCGGCGAGGCCGTCTGGAGCCGGTGGGAGCCGGACATCGCAGCACGCAAGCCGGCGGCGCTGCAGGAGTGGCGGGCACGGCTGGCGGAAGAGATCGAGGCGCTGGAATTCGCGCAATATATGTTTTTCCGGCAGTGGCGGAGCCTGCACAGTTACGCAGGGGAACGGGGCATCCGCATCATGGGCGATCTACCCATTTACGTGGCGCACGACAGCGCCGACGTTTGGGCGAATCCGGACCTGTTCCAGTTGGATGCGGCGGGCGATCCGGCGGTAATGTCGGCTGTGCCTCCGGATTATTTCAGCGCCACGGGCCAGTTGTGGGGCAATCCCATTTACCGCTGGGACCGCATGAAGCAGGCCGGCTTCCGTTGGTGGATCGACCGGGTGTCGGCGGCGCTGAAGCAGGTGGATGTGGTGCGGTTGGACCATTTTCGCGGATTGGAAGCCTACTGGGAGGTGCCGGCGGGTGAGACCACGGCGCGCAACGGACGCTGGGTGAAAGGTCCCGGCGCGGCGCTGTTAGGAGCCTTGGAGGATGCGCTGGGAGAATTGCCGATTGTGGCGGAAAACCTGGGCGTGATCACGCCGGAGGTGGAAGCGATCCGCACAGAGTTCGGCTTTCCGGGCATGGCGATCCTGCAGTTTGCATTCGGCAAGGACCCGCAGGCGCCCGATTTCAAGCCGCACAACTATCCGCGCAACCGCGTGGCCTACTCGGGCACTCACGATAACGATACGACCGTGGGTTGGTGGTCGAGCGCGGGCGCGGGCGACAGCACCCGCACGGTGGAAGATATCCGCGAAGAGCGCGAGTTCACGCGGACGTATCTGGCCACGGACGGGCGCGAGATCCACTGGGTGTTCATGCGGACGCTGATGGCGTCGGTGGCCCACACTGTGCTATTCCCATTACAGGACGTGCTGGGCCTGGGCAGCGAGGCCCGCATGAATACACCGGCCGTGCCCAGCGGCAACTGGCGGTGGCGTTATCGGGCGGAGATGTTGACTCCGGCGATCGCGCACCGGCTGAAAGAGATGGTGTCCACGTATGACCGATAAGCCGCGGCTGAATTTCTGGCAGATCTGGAACATGAGCTTCGGCTTCCTGGGCATCCAGTTCGGCTGGGGATTGCAGATGGCGAACATGAGCGCCATCTACGAATATCTGGGGGCGCGAGCCGACCAGATACCGATTCTGTGGCTGGCCGCGCCGCTGACGGGATTGATCGTGCAGCCGATCATCGGGCACGCCAGCGACCGCACGTGGAACCGGCTGGGGCGGCGGCGGCCATACTTCCTGACGGGCGCGCTGCTGAGCTCGGCGGCGCTGATCCTGATGCCGCGCGTGTCGGCGCTGTGGATGGCGGCGGGCCTGTTGTGGATTCTGGATGCGTCGATCAACATTAGCATGGAGCCGTTTCGCGCGTTCGTGGCGGACATGCTGCCGGAAGACCAGCGCACGCGGGGCTTCGCCATGCAAAGCCTGTTTATCGGGCTAGGGGCGGTGGTGGCTTCGGTGCTGCCGGGCATCCTGTTGGCGTGGCTGGGCAACGGGACCGGCGGCGGGCGCATTCCGCTGCCGGTGCGGCTGTCCTTCTATATAGGGGCGGCGGCGTTTTTCGGCGCGGTAATTTATACGATCGCCACGACGCGCGAATATCCGCCAGACGATTTGGAAGCGTTTCGCAGGATGAAGGCGGAGAAGCGCGGGCTGGCGGAGAACGCGCGCGAGATTCTGGAATCGATCGCCGCCATGCCGCAGACCATGAAGCAACTGGCGTGGGTGCAGGTCGCCACGTGGATGGGGCTGTTCTGCATGTGGCTGTATTTTCCGGTGGCGGTGGCGCACAACGTGTTCGGGGCTTCGGACCCGCACAGCGCGCTCTACACCGAGGGTGTGGCTTGGGGGGGCGATTGCTTTGGGATGTATTCGGCAGTGTGCTTTGCGTGGTCGTTCGCGCTGCCGCCCCTGGCCAAGGCGCTGGGCCGCAAAGCGACGCATAGCCTGTGCCTGTTGTGCGGCGCGGCCGGGCTGATGTCGGTGGCGGTGATCCACAACAAGTGGCTCCTGCTGTTCTCGATGGTGGGCGTGGGGATCGCGTGGGCCAGCACGCTGGCGATGCCTTACGTGATTCTGGCGGGATCGCTGCCGGCGGAGAAGACGGGCGTCTATATGGGAATTTTCAACTTCTTCATCGTGACGCCGGAGATTGTGGCCTCGCTGGGCTTCGGCTGGGTGATGGCGCACCTGCTGGGGAATAACCGGCTGTTGGCGGTGGTGGCGGGCGGCGTGTTTTTTTTGGTGGCGGCGGCGTTGATGCAGCGGGTGCGGGATGTGGGGGTGGAGCGGGTGGCGGGGGTGGGGGTGCCTACGGCAGTTGTTCGAGATCGATGACTTCAAGAACCAGAATTCGCGTGGTGACTGCGCTCCTGCAGCGATTTTGAGAGTCAGCAGGCTTTGTGGGGATCCTGCCGAGCGGTCCAACCGGGTTTGGTCCACGGTGTTTCGTATGACTATTGTGGCCTCTTACGAGTTGGCTTTAGGTCGAGCGGATTGCGCCATCTCAAGTGCCGGAACCGCGCGAAGTCATGGTCCGCGGAACAGAGTTCCGCGCCATGCTCGAGCGCGAGTGCGGCGAGGTGAGCATCGGATGTCAGGTTGCCACCAGTGCCCAAAGGAACCAGAAGCTCGCGCAGCATCCGGGCGTGGCGGGGGCCGGGCTGGACTACGATGACCGACGGCTGTCCGAGCCAGGCATCCACCAGATCGAAGGCGGCTTCGGTGGGAAGTGGTCTTGGGAACAGACCCGGTCTCGTCGCGAGGCGAAGAGAAGCGAGAAGCACGATCCACGACATGCCAACCGTCTCCTGGCCGGAGATCGTCGCCTCAAGCCACGCCTTGGCTTTGGTGTGCTGGGGGGCATCTTGATTGACCGAGTATATGAGGATGTTGGCGTCGATAAGGATCATTTGCGCAACGCTAACTTCCGAGTGATTTCCTCATCTTCAATGGCGTCAGCCATGGCTAGGGCCTTGTCCCAGCGGAAATCCGGCGCCGATCCAAGATGGTAGGACTTCTGAACGAAACGCGCCGTGCGCGGTCGCCTTCCGTGAGTCAGACCCGCCCGAATCGCTTCGTTCAGCCCCTGCTTAAAGGAGATACCGCGTTCGCGGATCAAGTTCCGCAGCATTTTCTCTGCGTCCGGATCGAGCGTGACGGTGGTTCTCACAGGAACATCATAGCATCAAATGGGATGCTGTCATGATGCGCGAGGACGGCCTGCGCCGGCACTTCAGGACCCATCCGGTTTCAGCGTGGTGTGAGGCATAACGGCCACGAGCGTCACTGTCTGTTGGTTATCGAGCCCACAGATCGCCGCTATCCAGGAGTGCCACCTCCCGTTCCAAAACGGCGGCGTTCGCATTCGCGCCCGCCGGCCACACCGGCAACGCAGGTCCGTTGCGATCCGTAAGGATCTACTCACGAAATCCAGGCCGATACGCCGGATTGCGCTGTGATGAAACCGTTAGGTAGATTTCCTCGACTACCGAAATGTCGCGGAACCTGGGCTCGGCGTCAACCAGCAAATCGAGGTCGCTGTCCTCGCGTCCATTGCCCTTCACCAAGGAACGCCCGCAGCCTAAAGCGTGGGCCACCGAGCATCCCCAAGAGTCGGGTTACCCAGCCAGCACTTCCACGCAGTCCGGGCCGCAGATCTTCTCCAACGCGGCTTTGAATTCGCGGTCGGGGCGCACCTTAGTGGGCACGTCCAGGATGACGGAGAAGTCGCGCGGCTTCTCCAGACGCAAGCGCACTTGCGACTCGCCGGGCTTGGCGCGGAACAGCTCCTGCAAGGCGGCCGGCTTGTCCGCAACGCCATTCCGGCCGAGCCACACGCGGATCGAGATCAGCGACGGCAGGTTCAGGCGCGCTGTTTCGAGCGGCTGAATATCCTGCACGGAAATCTTGGGCGGGGCGTTCTCTTCGGGCAACACGAATCCCTTTACCAGCACCGCCTTGTCTTCCACAATCTGACTGGCCAAGCGCTCGAAGCTGGCGGCGAACACCATGCCTTCGACCGCGCCCGTGCGGTCTTCGATCTGCAACGCGGCCCAGGGCTTCTGCTCGCGGTTGCGTTTGCGCTGGATGCCCGTCAGCACGCCGCACAAGGCCACTTCCGTCCCTTTTTCGAGGCCTTCCAAGTTGCCGGTATCGTGCGTGGCTAATTCGCGGACCTTATCTCCATAATCGTCGAGAGGGTGGCCGGTCACATAGAAGCCGATCATCTCTTTTTCGCCCTGGAGCTTTTCGCGGCCGGTCCAATCGGGCACTTGCGGCAAGGGCTTCTCGACAGGCCCCTGTTCCGGGGTCATATCGCCGAACAGCCCGCCCTGGCCGCTCAAGCGGTCGCGCCAGACGCGCTGCCCGGCTTCCATGGCGCCTTCGGTGGCGGCGAACAACTGCGCTCGGGTACCCTGCAGCGAGTCCATGGCGCCGGCGCGGATGAGGCTCTCGATCATACGCTTGTTGATGGAACTCAAGTCCACGTGTTCGCAAAATTCATAGATGGACAGAAAGCGGCCCAGCTTCTCGCGCGCGGCGCGAATGGCTTCCACGGCGTTGGCGCCCAGATTCTTGACAGCGCCGAGGCCGAAGCGGATGCCCTTGCCGTTAGGCGCCGTATCGTCGGGCGTAAAGCTCCAATCGCTGGCGTTGACATCCGGCTGGAGTACGGTGATGCCCATCTCGCGGCACTCGTTAATGTACTTCACGATCTTCGCCGTGTTTCCAGTCTCGGACGTCAGCAGGGCGGCCATGAAATCCACCGGATAGTGCGCTTTGAGATACGCAGTGACAAAGGCAAGATAGGCGTAAGCGGCGGAATGCGACTTATTGAATCCGTAACCGGCGAACTGTTCCATCAGGTCGAAGATTTTTTCGATCTTCTTCTGCGGGAAGCCGCGCTCGAGCGCGCCTTTGATGAAGCGCTGGCGCTGCGCGGCCATCTCTTCGGCTTTCTTCTTACCCATTGCGCGGCGCAGAATATCCGCCTCGCCCAGTGAGTAGCCTGCCAGGACGTTGGAGATCTGCATCACCTGCTCCTGGTAGACGATCACGCCGTAGGTCTCTTCGAGCAGCGCTTTCAGCTCGGGCAGATCGTAGGCGACGGCTTTGCGGCCCTGCTTGCGATCGATGAAGTCGTCGACCATGCCGCCCTGAATGGGGCCGGGGCGGTAAAGCGCGTTCAATGCGGTGAGATCCTCGATGCGCGTGGGATGATAGCGGCGCAGAATGTCCTGCATGCCGGGCGATTCGAACTGAAAGATGCCGCTGGTGAGGGCCTTTGAGAAAATCGCGTAGGTCGCAGGGTCGTCGAGCGGCAGATCTTCGGGCACCAGGCGCGGGCCGCCGTGACGCTTTTCGATGAGCTTGAGCGCGTCGTCGATGAGCGTGAGGGTGGTCAGGCCCAGAAAGTCCATCTTGAGAAGCTGCAGCTTCTCAAGGCCGTTCATGTCGAACTGCGTGACAATTTCTTCCCGGTTGGTGCGGTAGAGCGGGACGAGCTGCTTCAGCGGTTCGGGCGAGATCACCACGCCGGCGGCGTGCACAGAACAGTTGCGCGCCATGCCCTCCAGGCGCAGCGCGACCTGCAAGATCTCGGCCACGCGCGGGTCCTTGCGCTCCAGTTCGCCGAAGCCCGGTTCGGCTTTCATGGCGTCGTCGAGCGAGATGTTCAGGACGGTAGGAACCAGCTTGGTGAGGCGCTCCACATCGGCAAAGCTCATGTCCAACACGCGGCCGACGTCCTTGATAGCGGCGCGCGCGGCCATGGTGTTGAAGGTGATGATTTGGGCCACCTGCTCACGGCCGTATTTCTCGGTGACGTACTGGATGACTTCGCCGCGGCGGTTCATGCAGAAATCGATATCGATATCGGGCAGGCTGATGCGCTCGGGATTGAGGAAGCGCTCGAACAGCAGGCCGTACTGCAGCGGATCGATATCGGTGATGCCCATGGCATAGCCCACCAGGCTGCCCGCCGCCGAGCCGCGGCCCGGGCCGACCGGAATGGATTTGGATCGCGCGAAGCGGATGAAATCCCAGACGATCAGGAAGTAGCCGGAGAACTGCATCTTCTGGATCATCTTGATTTCGCGGTCGAGCCGCTCGGCGTATTCCGGCAGATCGTGCTTCAGATGGCCGGCGGCGCGCAGAGCCTCCAACCGCAGCCGGCGCCTTTCGAAACCCTGACGCGCGACGAATTCGAAATAGGTGTCGGTGGAGTGCTCGGCCGGGACTTCGAATTTTGGAAAAGGCTCCTTGATTTTTTCCAGGTGGACCTGGCAGCGCTGGGCGATCTCCCAGGTGCGGTCGAGCGAGTCTTCCAGCTCGCCGAAGAGCTGCATCATCTCGGCGCGCGATTTCAGGTAGAAATCGGGCGTGTTCCATTTCATGCGCGAGGTGTCGCTCATGGTTTTGCCGGTCTGGATGCAGAGCAGGATTTCGTGCGCGCGGGCGTCGTCGCGGCGCAGGTAGTGCGCGTCGTTGGTGGCCACCAGCGGCAGGCCGGTCTCCGCGGACAGCCGATGGACGGCCGGGATCAGGCGCTTGTCCTGTTCGAGGTGGTGGTCCTGAATTTCGAGGAAAAAGTTGTTCTTGCCGAAGATGTCCGCGTAGGTGTAGGCGGTGCGGCGGGCATCGTCATAACGGTCGGCCAGCAGGATTTCGGGGATGTCGCCACGCAGGCAGGCGGACATGCCGATCAGGCCTTTGGAGTGCTGCGCGAGGAGGTCCCTATCGATGCGGGGCTTGTAGTAGAAGCCTTCGAGGAAGCCCGTGGAGACCAGGTTGATGAGGTTACGATAGCCTTCCTGCGTCTCGCACAGCAGGACCAGGTGGTTGTAGCGGTCGGTATCGCTGCGGGTCTTGTGGCCTTGTTGCGAGACATAAACTTCGCAGCCGATGACCGGGTGCACGCCTTTGGCCTTGGCGGTGTTGTAGAACTTGACGGCGCCGAAGAGGTTGCCGTGATCGGTCATGGCGACGGCGGGCATTTTCTGCTCGACGACCGTGTCCATAAGCTGGCCGATTTCACAGGCTCCGTCGAGAAGGGAGTAATCGGTGTGGCAGTGGAGATGGACGAACGGATTTTCCGGCATGGCCTTCCTTCTAGCGATCGGCGATTCGGGACTCTGGGGAGGTTCTTTTATTTTAGCGCGGACGCGCGGGTGCAGCGGCGGTACAGTTTCCTGCCCCCCGCGATCTTCAGATTCGTTTTGCCTGGATGCCCAGCCACCGAGTTCAGGCGCTTCTGGCGCCTTTGGCGTTGGGATTGGCGGGGCGATATTGCGGATCGCCCAGTCGCAGGATTTTCCTGTGCTGAGGCTCTACAAACAGATCGGCCAACTGAAAGTAGATCTGGACTTTCTTTAAAAAGAGCTGGCCGAGAACTGCGGCTGCTGAACGACGGCTCGACGAGTTATATCCGGAATGTCCCTTCGTCGGCAGTCGGCGCACGGCATCACGCTGGAGGTGAACCGCAAATGCGCGCAGCGGCTGATGGGTACCCGTCCAGGCGATCCGAGCGGAAACCCTACAGCGCTGCGCCACGCCGACTTGCAGCGGCATTCTCGCGCACTTCGTCAGAACAAATCCCACCGGTTGGGCAATATTGGTCACGGAATTGTTTTTAGATTGGTCAATATTGCTCAAACTCGCATTTTTTTCTTGACAGTCGATTTGACCCTAGGTGAATTCTAGTAAGAATAGGAGTAGATGGGGTATCCATTTGACTCAGGTGACCCCAAGATGTAGTATGGCGGTCTATGGAGGATTACCCGCGAAATCTGGCCGA
>Ga0302324_100001178_pt1 | contig 64366 bp, 63 predicted proteins | sample Palsa_T0_1_FD_201949 | JGI IMG/M metagenome (GOLD analysis project Ga0302324, IMG submission 201949) | Peat permafrost microbial communities from Stordalen Mire near Abisko, Sweden - Palsa_T0_1 | ecosystem: Environmental > Terrestrial > Soil > Palsa > Peat permafrost | place: Sweden: Abisko...
AAAACCTATCGGAGACTCACGATGACCCACGCTGTGGATAAGTAGCCCGCCTCCGCATGACTCGTTGCCGGTTGCTGCGGCAGGCTACTTACCCACAGCTCCTACACCACTAGAGGGGACACGACCGGGCGGACCACCTAAATCTGATCATCGCTCTTGGTGGTTCGGGAGGCGGCGCCACAGGGTTCGTGGGTATTGTCGGCAACATTCACTGGTTTGCCTGGGTGTGTGGTCCGCTGACACTTGTCGCGGCGGGGCTCTCTACGGCGAGAACGGTTTATGGCTGGGATAAAACGATTGAACTGTCGAATCACGTAATTGACGCCTATGGCAAATTTTCATTGCGCTACCAATTTCTCGTTGAAGACATGAACGCTCAACAGACATGGACCGAAGATTTCGAGAAAAGAGCGAACTCGCTCCGTGAAGACCGCTTGAAGGTGGATACTTCAAGTTACCCACAGCTGTCTGCGCAGCAAACGCTATCCATTCAGCACGCGATCAAAGGGCGCATAAAGCGCGATGATTGGTGGTTACCGAAGGAGTAATTGCGATGGGACCAACCCCGAAGCCAACTGATCCAAACCGCCCCCCTATTCCGTTCGACGAGCCACCGCCTCCCGAACCATGGGATGACCCGCTGCCTCCGGACGAGTAGAACGACAATTTTGGTAGCCCAAAACAAAAAGGGCTGAATCGGAAAATCGATCAAACGGACAAATTTCGAAGCTTTGCGCCAAACGGGGAGTCGGACATCCGGCCAATACACCGCTATAGTCGCGCATGGCATTTCAACACATAAGCGTCTCCCGCTTCGGCGGGCCTGAGGTTCTTGAGCTCAAGGAGGAACAGGTCGTTCCCGAGCCGGGCGCTGGCGAGGTCCGCATCAAGGTGCTGGCAGCGGGCACAGGCTTTACCGATTGCTTCATCCGCACCGGTCGTTATCCCGATTTCAAGGGGCCGCTGCCGTTCACGCCGGGCTATGATCTTGTGGGCATTGTCGAGAAAACCGGGCCGGGCGTGACGGAAGTGCGCACGGGTCAAGTGGTCGCCGATCTGTGCGTCGTGGGCGGCTACACGCAAATTGCGATCCGACCCGCGCGGTTTCTCGTGCCCGTACCGGAAGGCATCGATCCGGCGGAAGCCGTCTGCATCCCCCTCGCCTATCTCACCGCGTTCCAGATGCTCACCCGCGTTCGCAAGCTTGCGCCGGGCGCCACGATCCTCGTCATCGGCGCCTCGGGAACGGTCGGCACCGCGCTACTCGATCTCGCGCGCCATTTCGGACTCCTCGCGATCGGCACATGCTCGGCCGCGAACATGGCCGTCGTGAAGAGCTATGGCGCCGAGGCGATCGATTACAAAGCAGGCGATTTCGTGCGCGCCGTGCGCAAGCTGACGGCCAAGCGCAAAGGCGGACGCGGCGTCGACGCCGTGTTCGATGCGATGGGCGGAGCACATTTCAAACGCAGCTTCGCCTGCGTCGCGCGCGGCGGTTTGCTCGTCGGCTATGGCGCTCAGACCATGGCGATCGGACGCGCGAGCCTGATATCCGCCGGACTCGGGCTCCTGCGGCTCAAGCGATGGAGCATGTTCAGTTTTCTGTATGGCGGCCGCAGCGCGGAATTCTACAGCATCACCGCGCGGCGAAAAGCAAAGCCGGACGAGTTCAAGGCCGACATGGCCGCCTTGTTCGATCTCCTGCGCGCGGGAGCAATCCATCCCGTTGTGATCGACCGCCTGCCGCTCTCCGCCGCGCGCGACGTCCACAAACGCATCGAAGCAGGCGGCTTCGGCGGCAAGATCGTGCTGCTGCCCTGGGGCACCGGTTGATGGGATGATGCGTCAGCCGGCCGAGGCGTCGGTCTCGAGCAACGCGTTCGCAAGCTGCTTCTGCGTAAATCTTGCTCCCGTGAAATCGCAGCACCGTGTTCCGCCCGACTTGAGCCGCAGCGACGTGAGATCGGCCGACTCGAAACGGGCGTGGGCAAGGTTGGCGTCGCGGAAGTTTATTCCCCGCAAGTCGGCGCCTTCGAAATTCACATCCCGCAAATCGGCGCCGGCAAAATCGGCGCCCTGGAGCTGCGCGCCGGACAGGTTCATGCCCACAGCGACGGCGTTGCGCGCCGAGATCGCGGTCAGCTGAAATTTTCCGATCCCCGTTTCCAGCGGTCGAAGATCCTCGCCGTCGAGAACGGCGCTGGAGCCGGAATGCGCTTCGCTCGCGATCCAGCGCTGATGCGCCTCGAGCCGTACGAGCAAATGCGGAACCTTGGCGAGGGCTGCGGGAGCGGGAGATCGAATGCAGCTCTGCAGAGAGGCTGCGGGCACCTGCAGATCGCTCAGATCGACATCGATCAGAACCGCTTTTTCGAAGCAGACGTCGCTGCCGCGCGCGCCCCTGAATGTGGTGCCGTGAAGAAACGCGCCTGTGAAGTTGGCGCCTTTCAAATTCGCGCGATCGAACGATGCGCCGCGCAGCGAACAATAGCTGAAGTCGACGCAATCGGCCGCGGTGTTGCGGTCGATAATCTCGAATTTCCCTAGCGCGCTCGTCTGGGCCAGCCGCGCGGCGCGAAAGTCCGCATGATCCAGCTTGGCGAAGGAAAAATTGCTGTTCTTGAGAACGGCGCCGCGCATGTCGGCGCGGGTGAAATTCGCGTGGCGGCCGTCGACATCGGCCAGATCGGCACAATAAAGATGGGCGCGTTCGAAATTCGCGAACTTCAGATTGGCGCCGCGAAGCGTAGCCCCGGTCAGGTCGGCCTCGGCGAGGTTGCGGTCCTCCAGATCGGCATTCGTCAGGTCGCAACGCAGAAGGCTCGCGCGCTTGCCCTTGGGCAATTGCTGCAGGAAGCGCTCATGCGCTTTCAAGGCGCTCTCGAGCGCCTTGCGATCCATCGCACCCGGGATCGCCCTAAATCTTATCGATGGCCAAGCCATTCCGTGTCATCCAGCAACGCTTTCTGCTTGCCTGCCGCTTCGTCGGCTTTTATTCGCCCATCCGGATTACCGGAAATATCTTAACAATCGACACCGCCGGCGATGCCGCGCGCCGCTCAGTCGATCTCCACGATTTGGCCGGGATCGTCCCGGCGGCGGCGCAATCCGGTGGGAGGATTTCCGGCGCGCCGCCGGCGGTCCGGGCCGAAATAGGCGTCACAGCGAACGAACGGCCGCGGCCTGTCGACGATTTTGGCGAGGCGTCCGAGCAGGCCCTGCGCAGTGATCGGCTTTGCAAGAAATTCCGTCACGCCTGCGTCCCGCGCCGCCTCGATCTTTGCGCGCTCCGTGTGTCCCGTCACCATAAGGATCGCAACGAACGGATCCGGGCTTTTGTCCGATTGCCGGACCTTTCGCGTGAACGCGATCCCGTCCAGCCGCTCCATCGAAAGATCGGTGATGACGATGTCGGGCTTGCAATTGACCAAATCGGCGAATCCGGACTCGCCGTCCGCCGCCTCATAAATCTGCTTTATTCCAACCGCTTGAAGCATCGCCCGCAACAACGCGCGCATCGTGCGACTGTCGTCGACAATCAAAACCTTCACTTCGGCGTAGCTGGCGCTTGTCATCGCGGCCGGCGTCTTCCGAATCGCACGAAACTTCGCGCGCAGAGGCCTTTCAGCCGATAGCCCGATGCCTGCAACGATGAGCGGCGCATCGCAAGCACCCCCGAGCCCGCACGAAACGCGCCGGAACACTACAGCGCCAGATTTAACAATCTCTTGACGATGGCCCGGGCCGCCGGGCTTCGCGGGCGGATTGTATTGCAACCCTGGCCCGCGGCGCGGCGCGATTGAATCGGAGACGCGCCAATCTATGATCACGGTTCCGCTTGCGCGCGACAGTCGGATAACTGCGCAGCCCGGGAGGTCGCGATGACTCTGAATGTTCGCCCCATGACGCTGCCGGAGACCGAACTCATCATCGAGTATTTCCACGGTGCCACGCCAGAGCATCTCGAAACGATGGGCGTGGACCCGACTCGCCTGCCCGCGACCGCGGCCTGGCGCGAACGCTTCCGGCAGAATTTCGCGCTTCCGATCGAGCAGCGGCCGGCTTTCCAGACGATCTGGCTCGACGGCGAGCGCCCGATCGGGTTGTCGACCACCGACAAAATCGTGTTCGGCGAGCAGGCGAACATGCATCTGCACATCATCGACGCCGACCGCCGCAACAGCGGCGCGGGCGCGCCTTGCGTGCGTCAGAGCGTGGACATCTATTTCGAGACGTTGAAACTGAAGCGCCTCTTCTGCGAACCCTACGCGTTCAATGTCGCGCCCAATCGCACGCTGCAGAAGACCGGCTTCAAATATCTCAAGACCTACATGACCGTTCCCGGTCCCCTGAACTACCACCAGGCCGTGACGCGGTGGGTGGTGGAAAGATAGGCGCGGCGGGGGGCGCAAGGCGCGCGCCAGACGTTTCGAATGGGCCGTGCATTGCCGTCCCGATTCGTCGAAGGCATATGAAGGCCTCGGCGACTATTACAGCGCCGCGAACGATCGCGTGCACGCGCGGCAGTTTTACCTCGTCGCCGTGCAGAGGGATGCCGACGACGACTCCGCCAAAACCGAGTTGGCGCAGATTTCAAACGCGCCATAGCAAACATTCGCGGGCCTCGGCCCAGCCCGTTCTTCAAGACGTTGGGGGCAAACCGAGTTGGTCCGCATTCGGTCACACAATCGGCGTCCGACGCTTCAACGCACCCGGAAAAGAATGCTATTGTCGATTCAGGCCCCGAGGCGTCGGGGAATAGCTGAAGGGGAAAAACCATGAAATTCCTGGGATTCGTTGATTCCGCGCGCTCTGCGCGGACCGTTGTTGTCGGCGCGGGCTTGTCGGGCGCGCTCTGTTTGTCCCTGACGGTTGCGGCCCAGGCCGCGGGTCCGGCGGCGCCGCCCACGGAGGCTCAGCTTCGGGCCGCCTGGAGCCAGTCCATTTCACATACGCCACCGCCGACAGAGGGATGCTTCTCGGCCGAATATCCCCGCACCACCTGGACGCAGGTCGCCTGCACAACCCCGCCGGATCGCCGGTACGAACCGGCGCATGGGGCATCGGGCTATACGGTCGGCAACGGCAACGACTACGCGGCTGCCGTTTCGGGCCTCATCTCCTCGTCGGTCGGCTCGTTTCCGACCGTCAAAGGCGTCAAGGCGGAAAAAGACGGCACGGTCGCGAACGAATACTCGCTTCAGCTCAACACGCAATTCTTCTCGTCCTCCCCGGCCTGCAAGAACGCGAAGGTTCCGGCGTCGTGCCTGGCTTGGCAACAATTCGTGTTCGCCGAGCAGGGCGGCACGGATTCCGGCGGCGTTTTGTTCATGCAGTATTGGCTGATCGACTACGTAAACGCTTGCCCGTCGGGATGGATGAAGTATTCCACGGATTGCTATCGCAACAGCAGCGGCGTTTCCGTCCCCGCGCAAACGATCAAACAGCTCAAATATCTGACGGTGTCGGGCACAACGGTCGCCGGCGGCGTCGATACGATCGCGCTGACGACGAACGGTAACGCCTACAGCACCACGGGTAAGGACAGTGTCGTCGATCTCGCAAATTTCTGGCATGGAGCGGAATTCAACGTCGTCGGCGACGGCGATGGATCCGAAGCCACCTTCAACGCGGGCCCCACGATCGACGTCCAAATCACCGTGGAGGACGGGACGACGACAGCTCCCACCTGCAAGGCCGACGCCGGCACCACCGGCGAGACCAACAACCTCACGCTCGGCAAGTGCAAAGCCACCGGCGGCGCGACACCGGCGATCAAGTTCTCGGAGTCGAATTGATCTGAGAGTGGAGGAGCGCCGATGACGGCGGCGGCTCCTCCATACCGTCTGCGCTAAGGCGCCGGGGACATTACGGTGAGATGGGTGAGGCTCGCCCGAGCAAAGCGTTCTCCAGCGGTGAATCTCTCAGCGCCCGGCCCCGCAGACGAAGCAGCTCACTACAGCGGGTCTCTCAAAGTCGATCTACGGAATCGAAACTCAATAGGCGACGCCATACCAGTGGTAATAGTCGCTTCCGTCGGCAAATCCATATCTCGCTTGCCGCCTCACATTGACCCGGTTGAGCACCGCACCCGCGACCCGGGCATTGCTCTGACGCAGAAGCCGAACTGCGGCATGGACCGTCGTAGCGGGCGTTTTGTCCCACCGAATGACGTGGAGGACACAATCGGCCTTCGCCGCTAGAATTCGCGCTTCGGCGAATCCCAGTAGCGGCGGCGTGTCGATGACGATCTTGTCGAATTTCCCGGCCAATTCTTTCAAAAGTTCGTCGATTCGACGGTTGCTGAAGATGTCGCCGGAAATATTCTTGGCGGCCGCGCCGGCCAGGAACCAAATTCCGCTCTTGCTGTCGTGAATGAGCGCGTCCTCGATCGGCATCGACCCTGCGACGAACTCTGCGATTCCGAAATTCGGCTTTGCGAAGAACTTCGACGCGCTCGCGCGCCTGAGATCGCAATCCAGAAGCACGACTTGAGATCCCGTCGCCGCATATGTCCTCGCCAGACAGATGGATGTCAGGGTTTTGCCCTCGCCCGGCACGGCGGAAGTCACGGCAATAATCTGGGATTTTTCCTCCGGCAGCGCAAAAGCAAGGTGGGCGCGCACGCTGCGAAATGCTTCGGCGGACGCACTCAATGGGCGGCGGATAATATAAGCCGCCGGGCGGCCGGCGCGGCGCAGCGCCCTCACATCCGGCAGTATGCCGGCCAATGGCACACCCGTCACCCGCATCAGATCGCCTCGACTGCGTATGCTCCGGTTTGACATTTCGGAAACGACGACCGCGAGAAATCCTGCGATCGTCGCAAGCACGAATCCGACCGCCAGGATGAACCGCGTGCTCGTGAACGGCGAAGCCGGCGCGGCAATCGCCCACGATTCGACCGTGGCATCGACTTGCTGGAGGCTGCGTGCCGCCGAAACCTCGCTGGCCCGGGTCAGGTATGTTTCATAAATCTTTTTCGAGGAATCGGCCGTCTGCTGGAGGGTCAGCAATCCGGAACGAGAGCGATTGTTCGCGACGAGCTTCGCCTCGGTCCCCTGGCGGCTGACGAGAAGAGAGGCTTCTCTCCGGCCCGCCACATCCGCGTCCGCACGCAGACTGGACAGGATTCGACCCGTTTCGGACTTGAGCTGGATGCGCAAGTCCTGCAGTTCCGCCTGCGCCTTTTGCACCGCCGGATATTCCGGACGAAATTCGGTTTGGAGTTGGGCAAGATTTGCGCTGACGTCTGCCTCCTTCTGCCGCAGCGCGGCGATCGTGTTGGACGCAAGCGTCGCACCGACATCGGAGCCGCCGCCGCCGCTTCGCGCCTGCGCGAGCGCGGCGCCCAATCGTGCATGTTTTTCCGCCGAATCTGCCTGAGCGTCGGCAATTTCCTGATTGAGCGCGGACAGCTCCGTCTCGGTCAGCGATGTCCCGTTTGCGCCCAACAGATTGGTTTGGGCCTCATAGTCTTCCACCCTGGATTCGGCTTGCACTGCCTGATCGCGCAGCCCGCCCAGTGTTGCGTCCAACTCCCGATCCGCTCGAGCGACGGCTGTGAGCTTTCCGTTCAGTTTCCGCGCCATATAAGTGGCGACGATGTTGTCGGCAATCCACTTTGCTCTTGCCGTGTTGCTCGCGAGAAATCCCACCTGGACGACATAGGTGAGTCCGATACGCCTGATCCTGCTGTCGGCCTCAATCGCCGAGACGACGGTTCGCATGAGTTCGTCGGAAGGCGTAGCAGCTGCGAACCCGCCGAACGCGGGGTCCTTATAAAGTTCCAGCTTTCTCGCGACGGCTTCCGCGATGGCCGGAGAGCGCATCACTTCGACCTCGGTGTCGACGGCGCTCGTGTCGGGCGGCGCGGACGACTGGACGTCCCCGGGCTCGGTGAGATTCTCGCCGGCCGGATGGACGATCAGCGTGGCTTCCGCGTATTGGCTGCGCGGAATCAGCAGGCCCACCCCCGCCACGGCTACAAATGTTATCGCAGCCACCGACACCGCGAGCCGCCATTTGCTTCGAACGACGCCTATTGCGCCTCGCAGCGCAGGCACGTTCTCCTCCTCCGGAAATGGTCCCGGGACCATCGGAGGGCCGTGCGAGCCGGGTACAATAATTTCATTCATATCGTCGACCGGACCCGCTGAAATCGCTTAAAACAAACTGTCAGGGATGAAGAATCGCGGCGAGTGAAATCAAATTTCCGAAATCCCGCACAAACCGTCTTGCATCGGACACGTCGACCACGATGATGTCATTCGCGCGCACGAATGGATCGGCGGCTTTTCCGTCCCGAATATCCACGAGGTCGAAAACCCACACGGTTTTTTGTCCGTCGGCGCCATTGCGGATGAGAGTGACGTGATGGGCATCCGAGACCGCGTCGGGCCCTTTGGCCAACGCGACAGCCTGCAGCAACGTCGTGCGCGGCCCGATTTGATACATTCCGGGTTGGACGACCGAGCCATCGACGGTGATCTTCTGGCTCGCGGGGTCCTTCACAATCACGGTGACGATGGGATTTTTGAGATATTTCTCGCCCAGTTCCGTCGCGATGTCCTGCGCCAGTTGGTTCGGCGTTCGACCGCTCGCCGAAACTTGCCCGAGCAACGGAACGATGACAAATCCCGAGGCATCGACCTGAACCGTGCGGCTCAGATCCGGAACGTCGAAGACGTCGATCTGCAGCGTGTCCTGTACGCCGATCAAATAATCCGGAGCCGGAAGCGCCGCGGGTCCGATCGTCGGATTCGAAATGGAAGCGACATCTTGTGCATTTGCCGAAACCGAATAGAACGCAATCGCAGAAATCAACGCAAGCAATCGTTTCATCAATGCCCCCAGGCTCCCCGCCCAAATCGATGATCCGGCATTGCTGGTTTCCAGCTTTGCGGTAATCGCACGCGTCGTGCCAAGTCACAAAAGATGGGATGCTTTAGTTTGCCGAGATTACAATAATCCGGCAATCGGAGCAAGCGCCGCGCGAGCCGATACGCACCGAACCGCGCCGCGCCGCCGAAATCTGATTGCCGTTTGAAAAGTGGTCAAAATTGAACAGTCGGCGTCTCCCGGATGGCCCAATATCGGCGCGCCGTTGACAGTGCATGGCGTGCCGGCGATTGGGATGTCTCACGGACACCGTCCGAGACGGCGTCTGCGCTTGGGCTTTGTCTCGCGCACTGAGTTAGAGACTATTGTCCATTGGAATTTTTTTGGTGAAAACAGCATCGGAAATTTTTTGAACGCCGCGCAGCGACGCGGATGAGTTGGCATGAGCTACAACACCGAAGCTTGCACTTAGACACGGACTTACACCTCAGTCACCGCATTCGACCGCATCTCATCTTTGCGCGCTCGGGAGAATGAAATGAGCGACGAAGATCTGGTTGTGATCCCGCTCCCGACAAACAACGGTGCTGTGACTTACGCGGTTGCCCGGTTGGTCAACGAAGGCGATCGCGCCTTCGCCGAGGCAGTCGTGGCGGTCCCGAACACGGTCTTCGCGCCGCCGCGCCGCATCGCGCTGTCGCCTCACAGCTTGGCTCGCATTCGGTCCGGTTCCGACCATCGGCCGAATTTGTATCTCTACGAGGGAATGATCATGCCGCCGCCGTAACTCCGACGCGGCCTTCGATTCACAAAAGAACTGCTGGCAACTGCGATGACAAATGCGGTGAAACCGGAGCAATGTTTTCGCGACGGCTTGGATTGTCCCCGCACAGAATCACCCAATAGCCAAATCCACCTGCAGGTTATCGACCGCCATCTAATCGATCGCATAGCGGAAATGGCCGGTGATTTTGAAGCTGAAGAGGATGTCCTGAACGATCTGGCCGCTTCCCATATTGTGCAGGATGAGCGGCCTTTGCCCGTCGCGGCTGTGCCCGGGCATCACGACTCCGATATGTGGTGTCGAGCCGCGCGGGTTCAAATTCCAGGTGACCAGGTCGCCGGGTTTATAGTCGCGCGGGTCGTTCGTGATCCGGAGAACCGTGCCGTAGCGGCGGAAGAAGGTTGCAAGATTCAGCACGCGGCGCTGATCGACATTGGAGTCGGGTCGGTGCAGCCCCCACAGTTTAGGATAGACCGAGAAATTCCGCGTCATATCTTCGTGCACCAGCCGCTGAAGGTCGATGCCGATGCCGCGATAGGCCCGCACGACGACATCCGCGCAGACGCCAGTGTTCGCCGGAACATCGCCTAACGGATAAGCGATGCGATGATAGCCGCGGTCGAAGGTGACACCGCGGTTTTCGAGCGCCGCCGCAGCGCGAAGGAATTTCGCAGATGGAACGGGACCGGCTGCAGATGGTCCGGCGCTGAGGAGCATCCCGAAAAGTAGGAAGCAACGCCAGGATTTGCCGATCGCCATCGCATTCCGTTCCGCGCAGAAGGCTTCAACTCGACTGACAGTCACCAGACGACGCCAGATAGGAGCACACAATAGCGCCGTACCGAGAATCTTTGAAGCTATTGGCGCACCCGCAGTGCCCCAATTTGAATTTAGTTTCGTTTGCCATGGCAGCGGGACAATCTGATAAACTCCGGACGCTTGAGGGATTGGCGGAACAGAGGGCGAAGCAGACATGACCGATGCCGCTCTTCATGCCTCTGACGATGGGGCCATTCGCGCGCTGCTGGCGCGGATGTGCGATGCGTGGGCGCGCGGCGATGCAGAAGCTTATGCAGCGTGCTTTACCGAGAATTCCGATTACATCACGTTTCAGGGCATGCACGTTCGCGGGCGGGCCGAGAACGCTCGTATGCACGACGGTCTTTTCCGCGGCGTCCTCAAGGGCTCCAGGATTTCTCCCGAAATCGAGTCGATCGAACGGCTCGCGGAAGGCGTGGCCCTGGTTCACACCTCCGATACCAAGCGCCGCGGATCGCGCCAGACCCTGGTCATTGTGAAGTCCGGAGATGATTGGCGGATACGGTCGTTCCAGAACACGCGCCTGCAGCCGCTCGGCATCTGGATGACGCGCCGGCTGATGCGGTAACCTAAGAAATCGAACTAGGAAATCACCAGCACCCGCCGCCATGGCAGACAAGCGCCTCGGCGAGATGGACCTCAGGCATCCACTCCCGCATGGGCTCTGAAATTCAAAGACCTGCGGGCGAGGACGCCCGCGGTCCGATTTCGAGATCGTTCCCGCAACAAAAAAAGGCGCCCGCGCGGGCGCCTTTTCTTGGGTCGCCAAAGACCAAGTCAGCGCGCCAACGTCGCGAGCAGAAGCAGCGCCACGATGTTGGTGATCTTGATCATCGGATTGACCGCGGGACCTGCCGTGTCCTTGTACGGATCGCCGACCGTGTCGCCCGTCACCGCGGCCTTGTGGGCATCGGAGCCCTTGCCGCCGTAATGGCCGTCCTCGATGAACTTCTTCGCGTTGTCCCACGCACCGCCGCCCGAGGTCATCGAGATCGCGACGAACAATCCCGTCACGATCACGCCGAGCAGCATCGCGCCCAGCGCGTCGAACGCTTCGGTTTTGTCCGCGATCGCCTGCACCACGAAGTAGAGAACGATCGGCGACAGCACCGGCAACAGCGACGGGATAATCATCTCGCGGATCGCGGCCTTGGTCAGAAGATCGACGGCGCGCGCATAATCGGGCTTCTGCGTCCCCTTCATGATCCCCGGCATTTCGCGGAACTGCCGGCGCACTTCTTCGACCACCGCTCCCGCCGCGCGGCCCACCGCCGTCATTGTCCAGCCGCCGAACAGATAGGGCAGCAAGCCGCCGATGAAGAGGCCGACCACCACCCACGGATCCGACAGCGCGAATTCGGGAACGCCGATGCCCTGGAAATATCCATAAGTGTCGGAATGGCCGATGAAGTAATGCAGGTCCGCCGTATAGGCCGCGAACAGCACGAGAGCGCCGAGGCCCGCGGAGCCGATCGCATAACCCTTGGTGACGGCTTTGGTGGTGTTGCCCACCGCATCGAGCGCATCGGTTGTCTTGCGCACCTCGCCTTCGAGGCCGGCCATTTCGGCGATGCCGCCGGCGTTATCCGTCACCGGGCCGAATGCATCGAGCGCCACGATCATGCCGGCGAGCGACAGCATCGTCGACACCGCGATCGCGATTCCGAAAAGACCTGCGAGGTAATTGGCGAGCACGATGCCGACGCAGATCGTCAGCGCGGGCAACGCGGTCGCTTCCATCGAGATCGCAAGGCCCTGGATGACGTTGGTGCCGTGTCCCGTCTTGGACGCGGCCGCGATCACGCGCACCGGACGATGATCGGTGCCCGTGTAGTATTCGGTGATCCAGATGATCGCGCCCGTCACCGCGAGGCCCACTGCCCCGCAGAAAAACAGCGCTTCGCCGGTATAAGCGGCGCCGGTGGAGGCCGTGATCTCGGCGCTCATGTCTCCGCCCAGTATCCAGCTCATCAGCGGCCAAAGCCCGGCGAGCGACAACAAGCCCGTCGCGATCACGCCTTTGTAAAGCGCGCCCATGATGGATTTGTTGGCGCCAAGACGCACGAAGAAGGTGCCGATGATCGAGGTGATGATGCACATGCCCGCGATGGCGAGCGGAAGAAGCATCAACTGGTTGCGCTGGTCGCCCGTGAAATAGATCGAGGCGAGCACCATGGTGGCGACGGTCGTCACCGCGAAGGTTTCGAACAAATCCGCTGCCATGCCGGCGCAGTCGCCGACATTGTCGCCGACATTGTCGGCGATGGTCGCCGGGTTGCGCGGGTCGTCTTCGGGAATGCCCGCTTCGACTTTGCCCACCATGTCGCCGCCCACATCGGCGCCCTTGGTGAAGATGCCGCCGCCCAGACGCGCGAAAATCGAAATCAGCGACGCGCCGAAGCCCAGCGCCACAAGAGCGTTGATGATGAGACGTCCCTGCGTCTCGTCCGAAATGTCGAGACCGAGGCCGCGGGTGAGGAAGGTGTAGTAGCCTGCCACGCCGATGAGGCCGAGGCCCGCCACCAGCATGCCCGTCACCGCGCCGGAGCGAAACGCGACTGAGAGGCCTTCCGCGAGGCCCTTCCGCGACGCTTCCGCCGTGCGCACATTGGCGCGGACGGAAACATTCATTCCGACATACCCCGCGATGCCCGAAAGCGTCGCGCCGATGAAGTAGCCGAGCGCCACCTGCCAGCCGAACAGCGCAAACGCGATGATGAGAACGACGACGCCGACGATGGCCACCGTTAGATATTGGCGATTGAGATAGGCTGCCGCTCCTTCCTGGATCGCAGCCGCGATCTCCTGCATGCGCGCATTGCCCGCGCTCATGCTCAGGACCGAACTGATGGTCCAGGCGCCGTAGACGAGCGCGAGGAGCCCGCAGGCCAATATCAGATAAAGTGCCATGTTCATGCGCTTCGTCCCTATGTCGATTTTGTACGGATCACTCGCGTCGCGGCCGGAAAAGGATCGCGCCACCCCGAGCCGATTGCTTCAGCCGCAGCAGGCCAGCGCAAAAGGCGGGCGAACATGCCAAAAGCGGTCGCCGGAGGCAACGACGGCTTTGGCCTGTTTTGTCGCGGGGGAACCGGGCCATGAGAGCCCGGCCGGCGTCAGGGCTTCAGTTCACGCAGCTGCATCTGGATGATACGCACGCCGATCACCTTCTCGGCCCCCACGATGCGGCGGGCATCGGCCAGCATCCGGGCCGCCAGCGCTTCGGCGTCCACGGTTTTGGGGTCGCTGGCCTTGCCGATCGATGTGGCGTTGACGTCGCGGACATAGGCGTCCTGGATGAAGGGGGTCTTGGCGCGGATTTCAACTGCGGCGGCGGGCGACGGGCCGATGATCATGCTGGAGACATAGGCATAGGCGTAGAGCTTGTCGTCCACGACCATGGGCGCGATCAGATAGGGCATCACCACGCTCGCGCCGGGCCCGGGCTCCTTCAGAACTCCCGCCCCGATCAATGCCGGAGGCGTCGCCGGCGCGGGGCTGACCGTCAGGCAGGCGAAAAGGCAGAAAGCGAGGACAGCGCGCATGGCGGGAACGCTGGCAGATCATGCCTAACGGATCGTTACCGCTCAGAAATGGACATAGCCCTTGCGGGGCACGGCAATCTCCCGGCCGGCCGGGTCCACCAATACTGTGCCCTCGCCCGCCTCGACCCGGCCGATCTCCGTGACCGCCACGCTCGCATCCATAGCGGCCTTCAGGATCGCGCTCCTGTTGCTCTCCGGCGCCGTGAACGCGATCTCGTAATCGTCGCCGGATGTCGCGGCACGGATCCGAGCCTTGTCGTCGTCTCCCCACAATTCTTGCAATGCCGGCGAGACGGGAATGCGCGACGCCTCGACGACGACCCGGACCTTCGACATATCGGCGATGTGTCCGAGATCGGCGAGCAATCCGTCCGACACATCGAGTGCGGCACTCGCGAGACCGCGCAGCCCCAACGACAGGCGCGGCGACGGCTCGCGGTAGCGTGCGATCAGCGCGTCGCGCGCGACGGCGGATATGGACGCGCCGTCGCCTTTGAGAATTGCCAGACCGCCCCCCGCATCGCCGATCGTGCCGGAGACGAATACGAGATCGCCTACCGCTGCGCCCGCACGTCGGATCATCGTGCCCCGCGGGACGGATCCCAGTGCAGTGATCGCAAGCGTGAGCGGGCCCGGCGTGCGCGTGGTATCGCCGCCGATCAGCGAGATACCGAATTCGTGTTGATCCTCGCCCAGCCCGCGCGCGAATGCTTCAAGCCACGCAAGATCGGGCCAATCCGGCAACGACAGCGCGAGGAGATACGAGATCGGTTTCGCACCTTTTGCCGCGAGATCGGACAGATTCACCCGCAGCGATTTCTTCGCGATGCTCGACGCCGGATCGCCGCGCAGGAAGTGCACGCCTTCGACCAGAGCGTCCGTCGTGACGACGAGTTCTTCGCCTGCAGGCGGCACGATGACCGCCGCATCGTCGGTCAATCCGAATGCGCCGGGAGCGCCTACCGCGAGCGGCGCGAACAACCGCCCGATCAGCTCGAATTCGCCGGGCTTGTCAGAACTGGAGCTCGTCATCTGGCGGCGTCTCTCCGAATTCCGGCGCGCGCTTGCGACGCGCCAAGCGGTCCAGAACCGCGTTGACGAAGGCCGCTTCCTCGCCGTCGAAGAACGCATGCGCGACGTCGAGATATTCGTCGATCACGACTTTCGCCGGCACGGATTTCTGCGCGATGAGTTCGTAGGTGGCCGCGCGCAGGATCGCGCGCAGGATCGAGTCGATGCGCTGCAGCTTCCAGTCCTTGGACAGGCAACTCGCGATCGACTTGTCGATCTCCGCCTGATGATGCGGAACGCCCCGGACGATCTCGCCGAAGAACGCTTCGTCCGGTTCGCCCGCCGGCGCGTTCTCGGGCTCCTGCGCAAAGCGATGCTCGATGAATTCCGCCGCAACGGCTTCGGCGTCCGCGCCCGTCAGTTCCATTTGATAGACGGCCTGCACTGCTGCCAAACGCGCGGCGCTGCGTCCCGTGCGATCGGCGCGTCCGTCGGTAATCTGTGGCGCAGGTGCGGTCACCGATGCGCGCCGAGCTTGGCTCGCACTGCGATCAAGGCGAGACATGCCCGCGCCGCATCGCCGCCATGGTCGTGGCCGTCGCGTGAAGCGCGCGCCAACGCCTGCTCTTCGCTGTCGACGGTCAGGATTCCGTTGCCGATGCAGAGCGCGTGCTTCAGGGCCAGCTCCATCAGGCCGCGCGCGGATTCATTTGAGACGATTTCGAAATGATAGGTATCGTCGCGGATCACGCAGCCCAGCGCCACATAGCCGTCATAGCTCTTGCCGGCGCCTTCGCCCGCATGAGCCGCAAACAGGATCGCCGCGGGGATTTCGAGCGCGCCTGGAACGGAAATACGCTCGAACTGCGCGCCCGCCGCTTCGAGCGCCGCCATCGCACCGTCCAGCATCGCGTCCGCAACATGGGCGAAGAACCGCGACTCGACGATCAGGATATTTGGAGTCATGGCGTCATTCCCGAATCCCTGAGTGAACTTTGCCGTCGAACGGGGCACTCAATCCCGGTCGCCGCCCTCCATCTCGCCGATCAGGGCTTCGAAGTCCTTGGTCTCGCGGAAATTGCGATAGACCGACGCGAAACGCACATAAGCCACTTTGTCGAGGCTCGACAGCGCCTGCATGACGAGTTCGCCGATGACACTCGACTGGATCTCGTTTTCGCCCATGCTCTCGAGACGGCGCACGATGCCCGTCACCATGCGGTCGATGCGGTCGGCTTCGACGGGTCGCTTGCGCAACGCATGCGACAGCGAACGCTCGAGCTTGTCGCGTTCGAACGGCTCGCGCCGGCCCGTCTTCTTGACGACGACGAGTTCGCGCAACTGCACGCGCTCGAACGTCGTGAAGCGTCCGCCGCAAGCGGGGCAATGCCGCCTGCGCCGGATCGCAGAATTATCCTCGCTGGGTCGGCTATCCTTGACCTGCGTATCGTCGTGTCCGCAAAACGGGCAGCGCATGGGCGCCAATATCTCCTGTTATTGATAAATCGGGAAACGCCTGCAAAGAGCCAGCACACGCTCGCGCACGCTGGCCTCGACGGCGGGATCGCCCGCTTCGCCGTGCTTCGCGACCGCATCGACCACTTCGACAATCCATTTGCCGACGTCCTTGAATTCCGCCTGTCCGAAGCCGCGTGTGGTGCCCGCGGGCGAGCCGAGGCGAATGCCGGACGTGATCGCGGGCTTTTCGGTGTCGAACGGAATCGCATTCTTGTTGCAGGTGATGTTGGCGCGATCGAGCGCCTTTTCGGCCGCGCGGCCCGTCGCGCTTTTGGGCCTGAGATCGACCAGCATCACATGCGTGTCCGTGCCGCCGGAAACGATATCGAGACCTTCCGCGTGCAAGGTCTCGGCAAGCGCCTTGGCGTTTTCGACTACGGAGCGCGCATAGAGCTTGAAATCGGGCTTGAGCGCCTCGCCGAACGCGACGGCCTTGGCCGCGATCACATGCATGAGCGGGCCGCCCTGCAATCCAGGAAACACGGCCGAGTTGATCTTCTTGCCCAGCTCCGCATCGCGCGACAGGATCATGCCGCCGCGCGGTCCACGCAGCGTCTTGTGCGTCGTGGTCGTGACCACATGGGCATGCTCGAGCGGATTGGGATGCACGCCACCGGCGACGAGGCCCGCGAAATGCGCCATGTCGACCATGAAAAAGGCGCCCACGGAATCGGCGATCTCGCGAAAGCGCTTGAAGTCGATGAAGCGCGAATAAGCCGAGCCGCCCGCGATGATCAGCTTCGGCTTGTGCGATTTCGCCAGCGCCTCGACCTCGTCCATGTCGATACGATGATCCTGGCGGCGCACGCTGTAAGGAACCGGCTTGAACCATTTGCCCGACTGGTTGACGGGAGAGCCGTGCGTGAGGTGGCCCCCCGCATCGAGGCTGAGCCCCATGAAGGTGTCGCCCGGCTGAAGAAGCGCAAAGAACACAGCCTGATTCGCCTGGGCGCCGGAGTGCGGCTGCACATTGGCGAACGAGCAGTCAAACAGCCGCTTGGCGCGGTCGACGGCGAGTTCTTCGACCACATCGACATATTCGCAGCCGCCATAATAGCGTCGTCCCGGATAGCCCTCGGCATATTTGTTGGTGAGCACCGACCCCTGGGCCTCCAGCACCGCCTTCGAGACGATGTTTTCGGAGGCGATCAGCTCGATCTTGTCCTGCTGGCGCCTGAGTTCGTCGGCGACGGCATGGGCAATCTCGGGGTCGGCCTGGGCCAACCCGCTGGAGAAAAAGGGGGTTTTCTGCGGTCCCACCGCGTTCGATATCGCCGCCATCTCACGCCTCGCTTTACCCTGTCGCCAATCCGGGGCCGCCCGGCCCGCAGGCCTCGTGTACTAAGCGCAACCGCTTACCAAATCTAGCGCCAAATCGCGAGCTATTGCGGCAACCAAAAGCAGCACAGGGGCGTTGTGTAATGCGTGGCGCTGTTTCGACCGCGTCATGCACAAATTACGAACTCCCGGGTTGCGCGCAAGTATAGCTCAATAACAACTTGTGCGTGCATCCCCTTCTGCAACACTAACCAAAGATAGTACGACCGAACTCCACAATTATCCTGGTTGTGTATAAAGCTGATTCTCTGCGCGACTTGGTCCGTTTACAACCGGCAATTATCGATATTTGCGGAAAGTCTTGATTTTGCGTTCTACTTCAGCAATACCACTTTCAAACTTTCCATCAACCACAAAGATGCAGGACTCGAGTAGATGACAAATCTGAATGACTCACTGGCCGGTAGACCGGACGATCTGTTGAAGTTCGCAAGCGACATCGTTGCTGCCTATGTCAGCAACAATCCGATCCCGGTGTCGGAAATCCCGCACATGATCAAGAGCATTCACACGACACTGGGCGGTCTCGCCTCCGGAGTGCCGGGCGAAATCGGGACCACCCAGAAGCCGGCCATTGCCATCAAGAAATCGATTACGCCGGAATACGTCATCTGCCTGGAAGACGGCAAGAAGCTCAAAATGCTCAAGCGCTATCTGCGCTCGCGCTACGGTCTTTCGCCGGAAGATTACCGGGCCAAATGGGGCCTTCCCGCCGACTATCCCATGGTCGCGCCGAACTATGCTGCGCAGCGTTCCGAATTTGCTAAGAAAATCGGTCTTGGCAGAACCGCGCCGGGAAAGAAATCGCGCCGTCGCTGAGCGCGCCACGCATTGCCGGGAATATTCGACGCGGCGGAGCCTCAGGCTTCGCCGCGTTGCTTTTTGAGGACGTAGATCAGCTTTCTCGCCGCCGCACCTTCGAGCGCGGATCGCGGCGCGGATGCCGGACCGACAATGCTCGCTTCGGTGCCGGATTTCGGATCGATCGCCGTCACCTTTACGACGTTCCCTTGAACCACGAATTCGATAAGCACCTCGCCGCCTGCGCCGTCCGGTCTGCGCTGGGGCATAACCCGTCAGGCCGCGCGGGAGAGACGATGGGCGGTCCAGACCGTATCGAGCGCGCGCACGAGATCGTCCATCATCGCGTCGGTGTGGACGGGAGACGGCGTGAAGCGCAGACGCTCCGTACCCCGCGGCACGGTCGGGTAATTGATTGGCTGCACATAAATGCCATGATCGCGCAGCAAGACGTCCGACACCGCCTTGCACGTCGCGGCATCGCCCACGAATACGGGCACGACATGGCTCGGAGAATTCATCACCGGCAAGCCTGCCTCGGCGAGCATCTTCTTCAGCCGCGACGCCTGCGCGTGCATGGCGGTCCGCTCGACTTCGCTCTCCTTCAGATGGCGCACACTCGCGAGCACGCCGGCGGCGATCGCGGGTGGCAACGACGTCGTGAAGATGAATCCGGGCGCAAAAGACCGAATGCAATCGACCAGTTCCTTGTTGGCCGCAATGTAGCCGCCCATCAGTCCGAACGCCTTGGCCAGCGTTCCCTCGATGATATCGACCCGGTGCATGACTCCGTCGCGCGCCGCGACACCCGCTCCGCGCGGGCCGTAGAGTCCCACGCCATGGACTTCGTCCAGATAGGTCAGCGCGCCGTATTTTTCGGCGAGATCGCAAATGGCCCTAATCGGACCGAAATCGCCATCCATCGAATAGACCGACTCGAAAGCGATCAGCTTGGGTGCCGCGGGATCGGCGATCCGCAACTGCGCCTCGAGGTCCGCGACGTCGTTGTGGCGAAACAGACGCTTCTCCATGCCGCCGCGCCGCATCCCCTCGATCATGGAGGCATGATTCAGCTCGTCGGAAAAAACGATCAGGCCCGGCAACAGCTTCGCCAAAGTCGCAAGCGTCGCATCGTTCGAGACAAAACCCGATGTGAAAAGAAGGGCCGCTTCCTTGGCATGCAGATCGGCCAGTTCGGCCTCGAGCTCAACGTGATAATGGGTCGTGCCGGAAATATTGCGCGTGCCGCCCGAGCCTGCCCCCGCCGCGTCGATGGCCGCATGCATGGCGGCCAACACTTTCGGGTTCTGGCTCATGCCCAGATAGTCGTTGCTGCACCAGACAGTGATCGGCCGCTTGTTCTGATCCGTAAAGAAATCCGCGCGCGGGTATTGGCCACGCTGGCGCACGATGTCCGCAAAAACCCGATAGCGGCCTTCACGCTTCAGACCGGCCAGGGCCTCGCGGAACTTGGACACGTAGGAAAATGCCATTTTTCCTGCTCTCAACTCGAAAGGAGCCCTAGGGTGGCTCCGGCACCTTAATAATTTAACATAGTTCCGTCGGGTGCGCGCTCCCACGCCTTTTGTCACAGGACAGCCATGCTTCTCGCTCTTTTGGTCGCCTTTTCGGCTTTGACTTTGGTTTGGGTCATAAGCCTTTCGCTCCGGGACGTCAGCATCATCGATGTTTTCTGGGGAATTGGGTTTGTCCTGATCGGCATTGCCGCGATTTGGCGCCATGGCGGCCTCGACCCGCGCAGCAAGCTGATTTTCGCCATCGTCGCGGTTTGGGCACTGAGGCTGGCGCTGCATCTGTTCCTGCGCTGGAGGCGCCTCGGCCATGAGGATCGCCGCTATTCCGCGATGCGCCGGAAGGCCGGCCCCCGCTTTCCGGTCACGAGCCTATTCACGGTGTTTTGGTTGCAGGCCGGGGTGATGTGGGTTGTGTCGCTGCCTCTTCAGCAGGCGTTTGCCGCGGCGCCCACCCCTCTCGGCCCCCTCGACCTGATCGGCGCGGCGATTGCGCTTCTGGGTATCCTTGTCGAAGCAGTCGCGGACTATCAGCTCACCCGTTTCGGCCGCGACCCCGCCAATCGCGGCCGCGTGCTGGAGACAGGCCTATGGGCCTGGTCGCGCCATCCCAATTATTTCGGCGATACGGTCGTGTGGTGGGGCGTGTTCGTGCTCTGCCTCGTCGCGAGCCATGCGTGGTGGACGGTCATTGGCCCCGTGGTCATGACGTATTTCCTGATGCGCGTGTCCGGCGTGCCGATGCTCGAACGCAAAATGGCCGATCGCCGACCGGAATATGCCGACTACATCCGTAGGACCAGCACATTCGTGCCGTGGCCGCCGAAGAGTTAAGACGCGAGTGCGACCACCGCATTCACGGCCATTGCAATGAGAACGGTGTTGAAGAAAAACGACACAACGCCGTGGCCCAGCGTGGCGCGGCGCATCTTGGTGTCGAAGACCTGCACGTCGGACACTTGCGCGGTCATGCCGACGACGAACGCGTAATAGAGAAAATCCCATGGACCGGGCTCGGCCCCGCCGGGGAACATCAGCGGGGGCCGCGTATCGGCCGGCCTCGGCGCATAGAATAGATTGGCATAATGGAACGCCGCGGTGACGTGCAGCGTGATCCAGCCGAGCGGTGCGCACAGGAGAATCAGCGCGAGCATGACTCCCGACGGCTTGTTGTGCCCCTGATTGATCATGGTGACGATGCCGGCGCAGCACAACGCGATGATCGCCAGCATGATGATGACGACGAGGAATATCCCTTCGTCCTCCTCCATCGCGCGGCAACGCAGATCGTCAGGCGTGAAGCGGACGACCAGGAAGCCGACCAAAATCAAATAGACGGCGAAAAACGCGTTGCCGCCTGCAATGAATCGCATCGGCACCGGCAGCGAACCGGACAGACAAAAGACGGCAACGCCCAGCAATGCGCAGCTATAGAATCGCGTGTGTTGACGCAGATGCACGAGCGCAGATTTGATCAGGTGATGCTCCCGGAATCACGAAACGCAATCCCGAGCCTCGCACGAGTCGCGTCTACTTTCCTCCTCACCCGCACGCGGGGGAGGTGCTGAGCGACAGCGAAGCGGAGGGGGTGCCCCCTTCGTCCGGCTTCGCCGGACACTTCCCCCGCAAGCGGGGGAAGTGGACTATTGTCCAATCAGAGCTGGAACCGCACCTGGTCGATCCAAAAGCGCTCCATGCGCTTGAGGCTGACATTCAGGATTTCGAGCTCGGCGTTGCCGACATTGCCGACCGCCTCGAGCGATCCCAGATGCCGCTCGAACAATTCGCGCAGCATATCGCGCACGGCCTCGCCCTTGCGGGTGAGCCTCACCAGCACGGAGCGGCGATCGACCGCCGAGCGTTCGTGATGGATGTAGCCGCTCTCGACGAGCTTCTTGAGATTGTAGGAGACGTTGGAGCCCAGATAATGACCCCGCGTGCGCAATTCGCCCGCCGTCAATTCCTGGTCGCCCACGTTGAAGAGGAGCAATGCCTGCACGCTGTTGATCTCGCGTTCGTCGCGCCGGTCGAGTTCGTCCTTGATCACGTCAAGGAGCTGCCGGTGCAATCGCTCGATCAAAGCGAGAGACTCGAGATAAAGCTTGCGAAGAGGCTGCGCGCCTTCTAGCGCCGCAGCCGCTTGCGGCCTGGCCAATGCTGTCATCGTCTTCACCCACCGGAATTTTTTCCGGACCCACCTATTTGATTCAAACACTAGGGCAGAGGTGTTAAAGACGGGTAAATCTGCTCAGATTTCGCCCCGCAGCATTTTAATGATGCCCGAGAAATCGAGGCCACCTTGGCCTTTGGCGGCGAGGAGCGAGTAGAGTTGGGTCGCTTCGGCGCCGAGAGGCGTGGTGGTGCCGGACGATTGGGCTGCCGCCTGGGAGAGCTTCAAATCCTTGAGCATCAACGCGCTGGCGAAACCGCCCGCATAGCCGCGATTGGACGGCGCTGTGGGGACCGGGCCCGGCACGGGACAATAGGTCGTCAGCGACCAGCATTGGCCGGACGAAGTCGAGGCGATGTCGAACAATTTCTGCGGATCGAGACCGAGTTTTTCGGCCAGCACGAACGCTTCGCAGGTGCCGATCATCGAAATCGCGAGCAGCATGTTGTTGCAGATCTTGGCGGCCTGTCCTGCACCCGCGCCGCCTGCGAGCACCACGCGCTTACCCATTTTCTCAAGCACAGGCAAAGCGCGCGCGAAAGCCTTGTCGCTACCGCCGCACATAAAAGTGAGCGTGCCGGCTTCCGCGCCGCCGACTCCTCCCGACACCGGCGCATCGAGAAAGTCAAAGCCCGCTTTTTCGGCGGCCGAATGAACGGTGCGTGCGGAATCGATGTCGATGGTCGAGCTGTCGATCAGCAGCGCGCCTTTCTTTGCGGCGCCGAGAATGCCGTTGTCGAGATAGACGCCGCGCACATGCTGACCGGCCGGCAACATGGTGACGACAATGTCGGCATCTTTCACCGCATCGTTGGCGGTGGCCGCCTTCTTCGCGCCGGCCTGCAGCACGGGCTCGAGCACCGTCGCGCTCAGATCGAACGCCGTTACGGCGTGCTCGGCCTTGATGAGATTGCGCGCCATGGGCCCACCCATATTGCCGACGCCGATAAAAGCGATTGCACTCATAGCTTCAGCTCCTTCTCGCCAAGCGGCGCAAAATAGGCGTCGATCTCCGCGTCGGACACGGCTTCGAGCGTCGCGGGCTTCCATTTCGGCGACTGGTCCTTGTCGATGATCGCAGCACGGACGCCCTCGTAGAAATCGCGACCCGCGATGACGCGGTTCACCATGCGGAATTCCATGCGCATGCAATCGTCGAATTCGAGCCCGCGTCCCGTCCGCAGCTGGCGAAACGCGATCTTGAGGCTGGTGGGCGATTTGGTGCGGATCGTGGCCGCGGCGGCAGCCGTCCATTCGCTGCCGTCGGCGTCGAGCAGCGATAGGATCGACGCGACGGAACTTCCGGCAAAGCAGCGATCGATCGTTGCCCGGTGTTCCGCCAGAGGTGGCGCACCCGGATCGCCCGCCAGCGCGTCGATCGCAACGCTCGCCGCCTCGCCTGTCGTGAGGCGTTCGATCAGTACGTCCGTTTGGGCGGCCGGAACGAAATGCGTCGCCACGCCGGAATTCAATGCGTCCGCGCTCTTGAGCCTTGCACCCGTCAAGGCTAGATACATTCCGATCTCGCCCGGCAGCCGCGGCAGGAAATAGCTTCCGCCCACGTCGGGAAAGAGACCGATCCCCGTCTCCGGCATCGCAAAAGTAGTGCTTTCGTCAGCCACGCGATGGCTGCCATGCAGCGACACGCCCACACCGCCGCCCATCACGATACCGCGGATCAGCGCGACATAAGGTTTCGGGAAATGCTTGATCGCGGCGTCGAGCAAATATTCGTCGCGATAGAAGTCGAGTGCATAGGACGTGCCGGCGCGGCCGGAATCGTAGAGCGCGCGAATGTCGCCGCCGGCGCAGAAGGCGCGCTCGCCCGCACCCCGCACGGCGACGGCCTTTATGGCCGCATCGCCTGCCCACGCATCGAGTTGCGTCTTCATCGCGAGGCACATGCCGTGCGTCAGCGCATTGAGCGCCTTGGGACGATTGAGCGTGATCAGCCCTAAAGCGCCGCGGCGCTCGAACAGGACTTCGCCCTCGTCAGTCATTGCCGCGACATCTCGCGCGCGATGATCACGCGCATGATCTCGTTGGTGCCTTCGAGGATCTGATGCGCGCGCAGATCGCGCACATGCCGCTCGGCCGGGAAATCCTTCAGATAGCCGTAGCCGCCATGAAGCTGCAGCGCGTCGTTAGCGATTTTGAAGCCGGCATCGCTCGCGAAACGCTTGGCCATTGCGCACAGCATCGTCGCCTGCGGATCGCGGCGGTCGAGCGCCGACGCCGCATTGCGGATCATCAGGCGCGCCGCTTCCAACTCCGTCGCCATATCGGCCAGCTTGAATTGCGACGCCTGGAATTCGGCGATCGGTTTGCCGAATTGCTTGCGGTCATGGGCATAGGCCTTCGCTTCGTCGAGCGCCGCGCGCGCGGTTCCCACCGAACACGCCCCGATATTGATGCGGCCGCCGTCGAGACCCATCATCGCAATGCGGAAGCCCTCGCCTTCCGCGCCGATGCGGTTGGCGACCGGCACGCGGCAATCCTCGAAGATCACTTGCGCAGTAGGCTGGCTGTTCCAACCCATCTTGCGTTCTTTCTTGCCGAAGGAGAGCCCCGGCGTGCCCTTCTCGACGACCAGACACGAGATGCCTTTGGGCCCGTCTTCGCCCGTGCGGACCATGCAAACATAAATGTCGGATGTTCCCGCGCCGGAGATGAAGGCCTTGGCCCCGTTCAGAACATAGTGCTCGCCGTCCTTCACAGCGCGGGTGCGCAGGCTGGCGGCGTCGGAGCCGGAACCCGGTTCCGTCAGACAATAACTCGCGATGTGTTCCATCGAGACGAGTCTGGGCAGGAAACGCTTGCGCTGAATCTCACCGCCGAAGCGATCGATCATCCACGACGCCATGTTGTGAATCGAGAGGAATGCCGCCGTGGATGTGCAGCCGGCGGACAATTCCTCGAAAACGATCGCCGCATGGAGCCGCGTCATCTCCGAGCCGCCGACATCGCCTTTCACATAGATGCTTGCGAAACCGAGCTCGGCCGCTGCGCGCAGCACGTCGACGGGGAAATGCTCCTTCTCGTCCCATTCGGCGGCGTGGGGCGCGAGTTTCTCGATCCCGAAGCGACGTGCGGCGTCCTGAACGGCCCGCTGGTCTTCCGTTAGCTCAAAATCCATGAACGGCCTTACGAGCGGTGAATTTCACTGCCCGTAAATGAAGCCGTTGACCTGTTTTTGCAATGCCTGAATTTCGCTCGCATGGGGGGCCAGCAAGGCATCGTCCGCGGCGCGGAACGGCGTTTCGCTTGCCACGGCCGGATCCAACTGGGCCTGGACGACTGTTTTTATGGCGTCATAGCGCGGTCGCACGCCTTGCTGCTCGGCAACGGCCTCGTCGTAGGTCCCCGGCGTTGCGGGAGCCGCGGCGGCGCCCGGCATCGAAACATGCTGGATATGGTCGGCGGATGCCCGCATGACCTGAAGATAAATATCGACGTCGGCCTGGCTGAGCGCCGTGACCTCGTAATTCGGCACGGCTTCGACCATCGCGATCTGCGTTGCGTTCCCGTCGGTGTTGGCGGGCACCGAAGTCGGGCTTGACCAGACGGCCAACCCCGTGAATACGGCCGAGAATAGGTTCATTGTTCTTGTCCCTAGACACCCGGGAACAGGATCGACCCATCGGCGGCGCTTTGCAATGCGCAGAAACCCCAATCGTCTTGCTTAGTTAGCGCCGGAGTGATTAGACCGTTAGGCTTTTATTCAAGGAACTTCATTGCGATGAGTTCGCAACAATCCTTTCCCGCGACACGCATGCGCCGCCTGCGCCGTCACGACTGGACGCGCCGGTTGGTCGCGGAATCCACGCTTACCGCGGCGGATTTCATCTGGCCGATCTTTGTTGTGGACGGCGAGAAGCGGCGGGACCCGGTTTCGTCGATGCCGGGCGTGGAGCGCTTGTCGGTCGATTTTGCCGTCGGCGCTGCGGAGGAAGCGGCAAAACTCGGAATTCCGGTCGTTGCCTTGTTCCCCTGCACCGACCCGGGATTGAAGACACCCGATGGCCGCGAGGCGACAAATCCGGCGAACCTCATTTGCCGTACGGTGCGCGAGATCAAGCGCGCCGTGCCGGAAATCGGCATATTGTGCGATGTCGCACTCGATCCCTACACAAGTCACGGCCATGACGGCGTTCTCGTCGACGGTTACGTGGCGAACGACGAGACGCTCGACATTCTCGTGAAGCAGGCGCTCGTCCAGGCGGATGCGGGATGCGATATCATTGCGCCATCCGACATGATGGATGGCCGCGTCGGTGCGATCCGCACGGCACTCGAATCGAACGGATTCAAGAACACGCTCATCATGGCTTACGCCGCGAAATACGCGTCGGCGTTTTACGGACCTTTCCGCGACGCGGTGGGTTCGGCAAAATCGCTGACGGGCGACAAGCGTACCTATCAGATGGATCCCGCCAACGGCGACGAGGCGTTGCGCGAAGTGGCGCTCGACATCGCCGAAGGCGCCGACATGGTGATGATCAAACCGGGCATGCCTTATCTCGATCTCGTGCGACGCGTGAAGGATGCGTTTCACCTGCCGACGTTCGCCTATCAGGTCTCCGGCGAGTATTCGATGCTGATGGCCGCGGCCGAACGCGGCTGGCTCGAACGCGACCCCGTCGTCCTCGAAAGCCTCATGGCCTTCAAGCGCGCCGGGGCCTCGGGCATCCTGACCTACTTCGCCCTCGATGCCGCCAGGTTGCTGAAGACGGCGTAGATTGCAGCGCGGCTCACGTCCGCGTGAGAACCGCCCCGCTTCAACTCGAAGTGAACGAATCCGGCGTGATTTCGTCGCTTCAGGCCTTGCTCTCGTCTGCCGACATACCGAAGAATTACACCCGCTTAACGAAAGGGAACGCCATGCGCTCTACCATTCTCGCAATCGCCTGCGGCTTCGGACTTGTTTCTGCAAGCGCTGCACTCGCCGATGAGACTCCGGCTCAACCTCCGGCTCAGGCGATTCCTGCGGTTCAGGATTCAAATCCCGTGACCTGCCACCTGATCGTGCATGAAGGCGATCTGATCAAAGGTCGCGTATGCCATACGAAGCACGAATGGGACGCGATCAAGTTCCGCGATCAGGAATCCTTCCGCGAATTCCAGCAGCGTAGTCTGGAAATGCATCCGTAGCGGCGTAGCTTGAACTAGACATCGTGACGCTGCGAAGCCGTGAACAGGCTTCGCAGCAGAATCTCGGCGCGCGACGGCAGGACATCGAGTCCGGAGCGGCGTTGCCCGAGATCGATGACGTTCTCGAGAATCAGCATTGCGAGGCCGTGCACCGCGGCCCAAACGGCAAGCCCAAGAGCGGTGTCGTTGAGGGCCGCTCCGATTTCCGAGCCGATCGAGTCCGCGGCAGCGCCGAGGTCCGGAAACGAATCGCGATTGGGAAGCTGGGGACCGAACATCAGGCGGGCAAGCGCCGGACGCCGCGCCACAAATCTCATATAAGCCGCTCCGATATCCGATATCCGCTCGCCTTCGGGTCCGGGACCGCACGCCGCCGCTGTGATTTCCGTGCGCAATTCCTCGAAGCCTTCGACCGCCAGTTCCACAAGCAGCGCTTCGTGATTCGCATAGTGCCGATACGGTGCGGCATGGCTCACGCCCGCACGGCGCGCGACGCCCCGCAGGCTGAGCGCCGCCAGCCCCTCCTCTTCGAGGATCGCACGTGCCGCCTCGCGAAGACTGTTGCGCAGATCTCCGTGATGATACGCACGTGCACGCCCGCCATCGCTCATGCGTGGCCGTCTCTCAGCTTTTCCATGCGCGCAAACAGACTCGACGTGTCCCAGCGTGCGCCACCCATTTTTTCGACTTCGGCATAAAACTGATCGATGAGCGCGGTGACCGGGAGCGACGCGCCGGATCTGCGGGCCTCGTCGAGACAGATCGCCAGATCCTTGCGCATCCACTCCACCGCGAAGCCGTGTTCGAAGTGGTTGGCGAGCATCGTCTTATGACGGTTCTCCATCTGCCAGGATTGCGCCGCGCCCTTCGAGATCACATCGACAACGGCTTGCGGATCGAGCCCCGCGGCGCGGGCAAAGCTTAGCCCTTCGGAAAGGCCCTGAACTACGCCTGCAATGCAAATCTGGTTGACCATCTTGGTGAGCTGACCGGATCCCGGCGGGCCCATCAGCCGGCATTGCCGCGCATAGGCCGCCATCGCGGGCTCGGCCTTGGCGTAATCGGCGTCGTTGCCGCCGCACATGATTGTCAGCTGGCCGTTTTTCGCGCCCTGCTCTCCCCCCGATACCGGCGCGTCGACGAAACCGAAACCAAGCTCGCGCGCCTTGTCGGCCAATGCGCGGGCGATTCCTGCCGAGGCCGTCGTGTGATCCACGAAGACTGAGCCCTTGGCCATTTTGCCAAACGCGCCCTGCGCGCCCAGCGTGATTTCCGAAACATCGTTGTCCCGACCGACACAGGCGAAGACGATTTCGGCGCCTGCCGCAGCCGCAGCAGGCGTAGGCGCGGATCGCCCGCCATATTGCTCGACCCAGCTTGCAGCTTTGGCGGCCGTGCGGTTGTAGACAACGACGTCGTGACCTGCGCGAGCGAGATGACCCGCCATCGGATATCCCATGACGCCCAAGCCGATAAATGCCACGCGCAAAGCCATCGCCAATCCCTCCGTCCGTAAGTCGATCCGTCCGCTATTCCATCACTTCCAAATGTGTGGGCCCCGGGACGACGGGTGGCCGTTTCATCAGGAATACCACAAGCAATGCGGGCAGGCTGACGTAAAACATGAACAGGAAATCGTTCGCGTAAGCCACGACCTGCGCGTTCTGCGTGATCATCATGTCGAGATTCTGCTGTCCGAACGGGATTTGCAAATTCCAAAACATGCTGGGCGCATTGGTGGCCAGATTGCGGTTGAACGGATTGGCGCTGGCGGCCATCTGCGCATGCACGATCTGCGTGCTCATGGCGAGCACGGTCGTCGTGATCGAGATACCGATGGCGCTGCCGACATTCCGGATGAGATTGACGAGCGCCGAACCGTCGGTGCGGAACTGCGCCGGAAGTGTGGCGAATGCCGTCAGATTCATGGGTACGAACACAAGGCCCATGCCGATGCCCTGAACGAAGGTCGTTACGATCAGCCACCAGGGTGCGATGTCGGGTGTCCAGCGGGACATTTCAAACGTCGACCACAGCAGAAGCACCAGCCCTCCCGCCATCAGATGCCGGGGATCGAGACGCAACGCGAGCCTTCCGGCGAATACCATCGCAATCAAGGTGCCGACGCCGCGGGGCGCCATCAGCAATCCCGTATCGGTCACCGAATAGCCGCCGAGATTTTGCAGGTAGGGCGGCAGCAGCGCGGAGCTTGCCAGCATCACAAGACCGATGACGAACATCAGGAACAGTGCGGAGACGAAATTGCGGTCGCGAAACATTTCGCGCGGAATGAATGTTCCCTTTCCCGTGAACATGTGAACGACGAAGAGATACAGACCAAGGCCGCCGATCACTGCTTCCGCCATGATCTCCGTCGAGCCGAACCAGTCCTGCGATGTGCCGCGGTCCAGCATGAGTTGGAGTCCGCCAAGGCCCAGTCCCAGCACGCCGAAACCGAACCAATCGAAACGCAATGTCGAATCGCGATGGGTATCGCGCAGGAACAGGCCGATACCCGTGACTGCGGCAATACCGAACGGGAGGTTCACATAGAACACCCAACGCCAATTGTAGGATTCGGTCAGCCAGCCACCCAAGGTCGGTCCGAGAATCGGGCCGAGCATGACCCCCATGCCCCAGATCGCCATCATCTGGCCGCGCTTCTGCGCCGGATAGAGATCCATCATGATCGCCTGCGACAGCGGAGAGAGCGCCGCGCCGAACACGCCCTGCAGCAGCCGAAATACGACCATCTGATCGAGAGTCTGCGCCGCACCGCACATCATCGAGGTGATGGTGAACCCCGCGAGGCTGACCAGCGCGACGTTTTTCCGTCCGTACCGGGACGCGAGCCACCCCACCGGCGCGGTCATGATGGCGGCGGCGACGATGTAGGACGTCAGAACCCAGGTGATCTGGTCGCGCGAAGCCGAAAGGCTGCCCTGCATATCCGGCAGCGCCACATTGGCGATGGTCGAATCGAGCGCCTGCATCAACGTGCCGGCCATCGAGCACAGCATCACGATGCGGAGCTCGAACTTGCTCTCATAGGCTTCGGACGACAGACCTACCGCACGCGTCATTGGCTTTGTCGACGCGCTTTCAATTTCCGAACAACATGCGCCACCAGCGGCGATGACCCGTGTCGATCGAAACGTCGGTGCTCATGCCGGCGCGCAACAGCGGATCGCCGGGCTTGACGTCGAGCTTGATCCGCACCGTCAGGCGTTGGGTCACCTTCACCCAATTGCCGCTCGCATTCTCCGACGGAAGCACCGAGAAATCCGATCCTGTCGCTGGGCTGACGGAATCGACGCGGCCATGCCAGGTCCGTCCCGGATAGGTGTCGACCGTCACTTCGACGGGATCGCCGAGCCTGACGTTCGTCACGTCGGTCTCTTTCATGTTGGCTTCGACCCACACATTCTTCGTGGACACGAGGCCGACCGCGCTGGTGGTCGAAAAGGACGACAACGCCGAAATCACGAGCGTACCGGGCTGAAGCGAATCGACTTCTGTCACGATGCCGTCGAACGGCGCGCGCACGATCGTGTGGTCGAGCTGGCGTTGCTGCTCGTTCACCTGCGAAAGCGCAGCCAGATAGGCGGGCATCTGCTCGACCGGCGTGTTCAGGTTTCCGCCGAGCTTGGCCAACTGGACTTCCGCCTGGTCCTGCAGCGAGCTGAGCGTGTTCTGCGCCGTGGCGAGCGTGAACTTCGCGGTGTCGTATTGCGCCTTCGCGATGCTGTTCACTTTGAGCAGCGCCTCATAGCGGCCGAACGTGACCTGGTCGAGCGACACCTGCGCCTGCTGGCCGGCTGCATCGCGCAGCATGCGCTGATAGTCGTCCTTCATTGCGATCAAGGTGAGCTTCTGCTGCACCAGATTGGCCTTGGCATTGGCGAGCGCGATCTGGAACTGCAGCGGATCGATGCGGAACAGCACATCGCCCTTCCTGACCGTCTGCCCCTCGTGAACGTCAACGTCTTTCACAAGACCGGACACGTCGGTCGAAACATTGAGCTGCGCCGCGTGAACATAGGAATCGTCGGTGCCGACGTAACGTCCGCCCGTCAGCCAGACAGCGAGCGATACGACAATCACGAGCGCCACGCCGCCGATCATCAGCACGCGACGCAGGAGCGCGCGATCCGTTCGCAAGCGGGTCAGGAAATCCCAGCTCATTCCGCGCGGCTCGCGAAGACCTGCTGCGTACTGGGATGTGTCGGTCTGCAACGCTGACATATTGACTACTCCGCAACCGCCATCTGCGGCGCGTTTGCGCCATCGGCGTTCAGATTGTTCTTGATGTGAAGAAGGATATCGACAAGTTGCGAACGCTCGCGTTCGTCCACGCCGGAAAAAACGGCGTCGGTCAGAAGTTCGCGATAGCTCGTGATCTCGTCGAGAATGGGTTGTGCCGCCGGCAAAAGGTGCAGGCGGCGAATGCGGCGATCGGCGGGATCGGCGCGGCGTTCAACAAGCCCGCGGGCTTCCAGGCGGTCGATAAGGCGGCCCACCGTGATCGGCTCGACTTCGCAGATCGTGGCCATCTCGTTCTGGGAGATGCCGGGCTGGCGGCTGAGCCGCCCCAGGATGACCCATTGCGCACGCGTCATGCCGCGAGCCCGCGCGCGCTGGTCGAAGCGCGTCCGCATGATGCGGGCCACGTCGTGAAGCACTATCAGGGGATCGCGGTCGAAGTTCTGCATTTCGGTATCTCTGAGCCGGGATAACATAAGCAGCGTTATTATAAGCTGCAAGATAATCCCTAAGATATACCTTACATGATAATATTGTTATTTTTCAATGACTTAAAAGTCTCGTGCTGATTCCGCATGGCAGCTCAGCTACGCTCGAAGCAGCAGCAATTGCACTCGAAACCGGCCTTTATGACCCCAGAGTGCCGGCGAGCGCGCTATAGCGGCCGCGGAAAAAGACCAAGGGTTCCCCCACCTCGCGCTTGGCGAAACGCAGGACACGGCCGACCAGAATCGCGTGGTCACCTCCCTCATGTGCCGCCTCGGCACTGCACTCGAAGATCGCGAGTGCGTCGGCCAGCGCCGGCGGCCCGAGTTCCGTGGCCAGCAACTCAATGCCCTGGAGATGATGGGCTCCCTGCTTGGCGAGACGCGAGGACACATGCTCATGCGAGGTGCCGAGCACGCTGATCGTATAGCCGGGCGCCTTGGTAAAGGTGTGGTAGCGGTCGGACTTGCGGTCGAGGCACCACAACACCAGCGGCGGATCGAGCGACACCGAGGTGAACGAATTCACCGTAATTCCGAGCGGGTGTGCCTCCGGAGGGGCTGCCGTCACCACGGCCACGCCGGTGGGAAAGCTTCCCAATGCCTGCCGGAAGGCGCGTGCGTCGAAAGTCATGGGACGGGTCCCTGCTAAACGCTTGGTTAAGCCGCAACGTGCATTGTAGCCCCAGAAATTAGGCGAGGTGCGCGACCGGGGAAAGCCCGGCGTGGACGCCATCGCTTCTGGGTTGGGGTTTCGGACATGGCGAACGACAACGCCATCATCATCAGGCGTGTCAAGAAAGGCGACCATAGCGCCCATCACGGCGGCGCGTGGAAGGTTGCCTATGCCGACTTCGTGACGGCCATGATGGCCTTCTTCCTGCTGATGTGGCTGATCAACACCACCACGCCGGAGCAGAAGCGCGGCATCGCCGATTATTTCGCGGCCCAAAGCATTTCACAGACATCGAGCGGTTCCGGCGGCGTGCTGGGCGGCAAAGTTCTCGGTCAGCAAGGCGCGCGCGCAGCGGGCGTAACATCGATCAATCAGAAAGACAGCCCGCCCGCGCCGTCCGATCCGGTTCGCTCCCACGATACCGCGACCAAAAGCGGCGGCGCGACCTCAGCGCAGGGCCAGGCATCGTCTTCGGAGGCCTCGAGCGACGCCTCGGACCGATCCTCGACATCGACTCGCGACGAGCAATTCACTTCCGCCGCCGAATCGATTCGGCAGGCAATGCAGGACAGTCCGGACATTGCCGATCTGTCCCGCCAGGTGATCGTCGATCAAACTCCCGAAGGCCTGCGCATTCAGCTTGTCGATCAGGACGGACGGCCGATGTTCCAGCCGGGCTCGACCGAACCGATGCCGTATACGAAGAAGCTGCTGCAGACGGTGGCGAAGATCATCGACCGCCTGCCCAATCGAATCTCGATCAGTGGCCACACCGGCGGAAAGGCGTCCGAAGGCGCGATGTCGAACTGGGAACTCTCGGCCGCGCGCGCCAACGCCGCACGCGCGATCATCACGGATGCCGGTGTCGACCCCGACCGCATCTACGAAGTCGCGGGCAAGGCAGGCTCGGATCCCCTCTTGCCGGAAGACCCCAACGCGTCCGCCAATCGCCGGCTGAGTATTGTCCTGTTGCGCGAGGCGCCGCCGGTCCCGCCGGACCATAAACTCTGATTGCAGAATGTGGTCGCGGCGCACTGGCGCCGGAAGCAAATCCATAGTCATAATTCGCTTCGGCGAACGGCTGGTGGAACAGGCTTGACCGATCAAAGAACGACACGTCTGCCTCAGTTCTTCCTGACGCCTGGGGGACCCTGCCCGTACTTGCCCGGCCGGACCGAACGCAAGGTTTTTGCCCGGCTCAACGGCTCGCTGGCGCAGCCCCTCAACGAAGCGCTGACCCATTCCGGATTCCGCCGCAGCCAGATGATCGCCTACCGCCCCGCCTGCGAAGGCTGCGCGGCGTGCGTCTCGGTGCGGATCGTTGTTGCCGAGTTCAAGCCGTCGCGGAGCCAGAAGCGGATCAAGCGCCGCAACTCCGATTTCGTCCGCCGCGAAGTTCCGGCCGAGGCGACGCGCGAACAATTCGCGCTGCTGCGCACCTATCTCGACTCGCGCCACTCCGGCGGCGGCATGTCCGACATGGGTCTGTTCGACTATGTCGCGATGGTCGAGGAAACGCCCGTGCAGACCCACATCGTCGAATACCGCGAGACTGCTGCGGAAGGCGAACAAGGCCGGCTTCTCGCCTGCGCGCTCACGGACGTTCTGCGCGACGGTCTTTCGATGGTCTACAGCTTCTTCCATCCGGGCGAGACTTCGCGCAGCCTCGGCACGCAGATGATCCTCGATCATGTCGATGCCGCACGTACCCGCGGCCTGCCTTATGTCTATCTCGGCTATTGGATCGGCGGCAGCGAGAAGATGGATTACAAAATCCGCTTCCAGCCGCTGGAAGCGCTCGGCGCGCAAGGCTGGGCCCGGCTGGTGTCCTAATCGCTGCTCGATACCGCGCGCACCATGCTCAGTTCGTCGTAGTAGCGGCCGTTCACGCGCAGCGCGCGCGGCATTCGGCCGACGATGCGAAAGCCATGCCGCTCATAGAATCTGAGCGCGCGCGCATTTTCGGCGTTGACCGCCAGCTCGAGATGCTCGACCTGACCGGTCGCGTGGCCAATCACGGCCTCGATGAGCGCAGACGCCAATCCCGTGCCGCGCGCGGCCTCGCGCACATACATGCCGCCGATGCCGCCGGTGTGTGCGGTCTTGCTCGAATCGCCGGGTGCGAACGCCACCACTCCCGAAAGCGTGTTGCCGACAAAACCGCCGAACCAGACGCGCGACGCAAGGCGCGTGCGCCATTCGTCGAGAGGGTGTTTCGCATCCTGCTCATAATCGCGTGAAAATGCTTCGGGATGCAGCTTTAAGCCCTCGAGCCGCACCTCGCGCACATTTTCCGCATCGTCCGGGGTCAGCCGCCGAACGGTCGCGGTCATGCCTCACCGCCGAAACGCAGCTTCCACTCTTCGATCTGCTCGTCGGTGATTTTCGCGAACAAAACCTCGGGCGCGCCAATCGACTGCCCTGCTTCGAGTTGATCGAGGAACACTGCCATCTTTTCGTCCGGCCACGGTATAATCTCCGGCGCGGGCTGGATCGCCTCATGCATCTTGCGCGCGGCGGTCGGCATGATGGGCCAAGACAAATGCCCGAACAGATGCACGAGGTTCAGCCCCATGCGAACCCCCACAGCCGCGCGGGCCGGATCGGTCTTGATCGCGGTCCAGGGGGCTGCATGCGTCAGATATTCATTGCCTGCAACCCAGATCGCCCGCAGCTCTCCGAGAGCCTTGCGGAACTCCAATGCCGCGAAATAGTCCGTATACGCTGCAACGCGGCGGTCGAGTTCGGCGCAGAGAGCGTGCTCCTCGGGACCATAGGCGCCTTCCCCCGGCACCTTGCCGCCCATGCGCGCGGCGCAGAATTTCGTCACGCGGTTGACGAAATTGCCCACCACGTCGGCCAAGTCCTTGTTGATGACGCCCTGGAAATGCTCCCAGGTGAAATTCGAATCCGAACTCTCCGGCGCGTTCGCCATCAGATAGTAGCGCCAGTAATCGGCTGGTAAAATTTCCAGCGCCGTATCCATGAACACGCCGCGTTTCTCCGAAGTGGAGAATTTGCCGCCGTCATAGTTCAGCCAGTTGAACCCTTTGAGCCGGTCGACCAGCTTCCAGGGTTCGCCCGAGCCGAGAATAGTCACGGGGAACCCGACCGTGTGGAACGGCACGTTGTCCTTTCCCATGAATTCGTAATAAAGCACGTCCTTCGCGGCGTCGCCGTACCACCAATCGCGCCAGGCATCGCCTTTGACGTTCGCGTCGGCCCATTCCTTCGTGGCGGCGATATATTCGATCGGCGCGTCGAACCAGACGTAGAACACCTTGCCCTTCAGCCGGCCGTCGCCGATGTCGTCCGGCACGGGCACACCCCACTCGACATCGCGGGTGATGCCGCGATCCTGCAGCCCCTCGTCCAGCCATTTGTTGGCGATGGACGTGACCAGGTTCGGCCAATCGCTCGCATGGCTCGCAATCCATTCGCGCAGCTGCGGCACGAACTCCGATTGGCGAAGAAAGAGATGCGTCGAGTCGCGAATTTCGATGTCGTTCGAGCCCGAGATCGCGGAACGCGGAGCGATCAAATCGGCGGGATCGAGCACCCGGGTGCAGTTTTCGCATTGATCGCCGCGCGCCCGGTCATAGCCGCAATAGGGACACGTTCCGATCACATAGCGATCCGACAGAAAGCGCTTGTCGGCGTTGGAATAGACCTGCTTGGTGCTGCGCACCTCCAGATTTCCGTTCTTCCACAGGAGACGGGCGAAATGCTGGGTCAGTTCCCGATTTTGCGGGTTGGAGGAGCGGCCGAAATGGTCCCAGGAAAGCCCAAAGCCCTCACCCGCCGCCTTTTGCAGCCGGTATTGCTGGTCGCAGAACTCCCGCACCCCGAGGCCCGCTTCGGCGGCGGCAAGCTCGGTCGTGGAGCCGTGCTCGTCGGTCGCGCAGATGGCCAGGGTTTCGAATCCCCGCGCGCGGCTGAACCGGGCAAAGACGTCGGCCGACAGCAACGAGCCCACGAGGGTACCCAGATGCTTGACCCCGTTAATGTAGGGCAACGCACTGGTGATCAATATTCTTGTCATATCCTGCCGCTTGCATGGGCCCTGAAGAGCCGGGAGATTACCCGAGCGCGCGAATCCGTCCAATCTGGCGGCGCCACGCGCAATAGGCACCACCGGCCATGCCGCAGAATCCGCCGCGAAAGAGTCCGTTCAACTTCAATCTGCAGGCCTATCTGATCGCAGGCCTGCTCACCATTACGCCTTTGATCGCGGTCTGGCTGGTGTTCGACTTCCTCTTGGGCGTCCTTTTCCAGGCCGGACACCCCCTGGCGGCAGCGCTGGCCGATTTCATCGACGATCGCGTGCCCGCACTGAGGCCAGTGCTTGCGGATTCCAGGGTTCACTGGATCATCGCCGTGGTGGTGGCGCTGCTGGTCCTTTACGCGATCGGCGCGGTCGCCTCGCGTGTCATCGGCATCAGGTTGATCGGATTGTTCGAACGCATCATCGCCCGCATCCCGCTGGTCGAAGCGATTTATTCGGCCACCAAGAAACTCGTAGGCGTTCTTCAGCAGAAGCCGGGAGGCGTCTCACGCGTGGTGCTGATCGAGTTCCCGCATCCGGGCTTGCGGGCCATCGGGCTCGTCATGAAGACGTTTCGCGATTCGGTATCCGGCGAAGAACTTGCGGCCGTGTTCGTGCCGACCGGACCGAACCCGACATCCGGATATCTCGAGATCGCGCCGGCATCGCGATTGACGGCGACCGACATGACGATGGATCAGGCGATGTCCATGATCCTTTCCGGAGGCGCCATGGCGCCGGATCAAATTTCGATCGTGCCGACCGGCGCGCCGGCAGGTTCGGGACCGCGTTAAAATCGCGTTCCGATCAGTGCGTCACAGTCTCGCCTGATGCCGGCGGCACCAACTCACGATAGGCGAAAGCGGCTTGGCCGAACGTAAGTCCGTACACAATCGGCGCAATCACGAGTCCGATCACATAGGCATAGATCATGAACGAGGTCATTCCCTGCATCATCGTGACCAAATGCGCGTTCGCCGCATCAGGGTTCTTTTGAACCTCCATTGCAAAGGACGCAAAAGCCGGGCCGAGCGCGATGAGCGCGACGATCATCTCCAATACGATAAGCGGGAGTATTGTGGCCAGAGCAACGGCGAGAATGCGCCAAAAGTTACCCTTGGTGAGTTCCCAGCTGCGCCCGATTCCGAAGCGGCCCTCGGCAACACTGACCGGCACGATGAGGTAGGTCAGCCGGGTAATAAAATAGAGAAATGCAAAAAAGATCAAAACACCTAGAAGAAAACCAATCCCTACGCTCGACATCGCCGTTGGACCGGTGCCGCCATGCCCGCCGCTTCCTGCGAACACGAGTGCTGCAACAACGATTCCTCCCACGATAACCGTGGCGATAACCGCGACAATAACAATGACGAACACAAGGAAATACGCACCCATAACCAGCAATTCGGCCTTGCCAAACGAGAGGTAGACGAAGCGCGGACCCGTCCTCAGGCCCAGCGCTTCCTTCGTTATCCCCACTGCGATTGCCGAGAACAGCACAAGCTCGATAATGTCCAGGAGATAGGCGTGGCCCGTCATCCGGCCCATCGCCGCCGGCATAAAGGGCGTGTGCGGGTCTTGCGTCGCGTGCTGTGCCGCCTGTTGCATGATGGCGGGAAAGTTCGCCATGTCCGGCAGAAAGATGAAATAAACAAACACGCCGAGGAGAACTATGGGCAGCCATATCGCGCCCATGATCGGCAGATAGCGTCCGAATGAAAATCCATATGTTTGCGAGATCGTTTGTCCGACCGGAATCTTGCTCATGGCCCCCCCAGCACTCGTAGCGCGGGATGTGTAGCATGAATTCCGCAAAAGGACACTCGGACCGTGCCCGCTTGCGCCGGCGAGCCCTGGAGGGTATTTCCCCGACCGGGCCGGCTTAGCTCAGTTGGTAGAGCACGTGATTTGTAATCACGGGGTCGCGGGTTCGATCCCTGCAGCCGGCACCACCCACCCTTTTCGACAAAAAGAACAAATCGGCAAAACCGATTCAAACTCCAGTCGTAGCGCTAAAATAACGAACATCGCGAAACATGGCTGAACATCGCTACGCGTGAAATTTGTTGATACGGTGTTGGTATGAAATCGGAGCAGGTGTTGGTATCGCCGACGCGATGTTGTATATCCTCCCGTTCAGTCACGCGGAGAGGCAAATATTAGAATAATGGACTTTTGTCACGCCTTAGCGTGCATGCGATAATCGTACGAGGGCGAAAAAAATCGACTCCGCTGCTGATTGATGTCGAACGACAACCGAGCGGCCCAGGTATTTCGCGTGTCAAGCGGCTCAATCAGTCAAATATATCGCAACTTTGAGCCGTGGATCATCGTTTGCCTGGAAGCTTGCGTATTCGAAGCTCAGTCGGCCGCGCGATGGGTGATGTAATGTCTTGGTGCCCGATACAGGTGAACGGACGTCATGCGTGGACCACCAAGTGTCGAACTCACGACATCCGGCACGCAATCTAGAAATGAGTTCGATGAACGTGGGGTCGCCAGCGAAAAGGTCGTGGGTCGATCGAAATAGAGCGACCATGCGCTGCGCCTCCTCCGCCCATTGTCCACCAAAGAGTTTCCGTGCCCGCGGGTCGGTCAACATGCAGAGCAATATGTTTCGATCCTTGATAGCCAACTGGTCGAAATCGCAGAGCAGCTCCGCAGCCGCAGAATTCCAGGCGAGCACATCCCAGCGTTGCCCCGTGACATAGGCCGGGTGTGTAAAGCTCTTTATCAATCGACGAATGGTCTCAGGCACCTCCTCGCGCACGAACGGGGCGCGCCGTGTCGTGCGAGCCAGCGAACGCAGATGAGCTCGGTCAACATCATCGAGCAACAACGCATGTGCCAAAGCCTCGATTGTCGCGGGTGAAGGTGCAACGGCGCGCCCTTGCTCCAGCTTGACGTACCATTCCGCGCTGATCCGGGCCGCGCTGGCCACTTCCTCTCGACGTAATCCGGCCGTCCGTCGACGCCCAGTACCTGGCAGGCCGAGTTGCTCCGGCTTCAGCCGCGCGCGGCGCGAACGCAGGAAATCACCGAGCTGTTCATGGCTGTTCGTCAATGCGATTCCCCCACGTAGTACTGAGTTATCCTAGTATCATGCCTCGTCTTGTTAAGGAAGGCGTCGAAGCTAATCTCATCGATAAGCTCAAAGAGGAGATCGCCTATGAAAGCCGCTGTTCTCAAAGCGTGGGGCACGCCACTCGTCGTGGAAACGGTACCTGATCCTGTGCTCGGAACCGGTGAAGTCCTGGTCGACATGGTTGCGACTAACCTGCCCTCCTATGCAGCCGAGGTTTTCAGCGGAGAGCGCAAATATTCCCTGGTGCTGCCGGCAGTACCGGGCGCCGGCGGTGTGGGCCGCGTACGTGCCATCGGTCCGGATGCGACACGCCTTATGGTTGGCGATTGGGTCTATTGTGATTGCACAGTGCGCTCGCGGGACGAAGCTTTCTCACCAGACATCACGCTTCAGGGTGTAAGCGCCCGCGGCGACGGCGGTCTGAAGCTGCAAAGGTATTTTCACGACGGTTCCCTTGCCGAACAGATGCGTGTTCCAACCGAAAATGCAGTCCGCATCGGCGCCATTGATCCGAAAGACGCAGCCCGGTGGTGTGCGCTTGGCATAGCGCTTGTTCCATATGGGGGCTTCCTGGCCGCAGGTTTGCAACCCGGCGAAACCGTGCTGATCAGCGGGGCGACCGGAAATTTTGGCAGCGCAGGAGTGGCAGTTGCGCTGGCCATGGGAGCCGCATGCGTCATCTCGCCGGGCCGCAATGAACGCGTCCTGGCCGATCTCGCGCGTCGCTTTGGTCCGAGGTTGCGTCCGGTCAAGCTCAGCGGCAACGAAGCCGACGACCGCGCCAAGATGATGAAGGCCGCAACAGGCCCGATCGATTGCGTCCTCGATATCTTGCCGCCGTCGGTAAGCGCGTCGGTATCCAAGACGGCGCTGATGACAGTGCGTCCGTATGGTCGCGTCGTGCTGATGGGGGGCGTCGGCATGCTGGGCGGGGACGACCTTGCGCTTCCCTACCCATGGATCATGCGCAATTGCATCACCATTCACGGCCAATGGATGTACCCAACCACCGCCGCGCCGCGCCTTGCCGGGCTTGCCCGGTCCGGCGTCCTAGACTTCGGGCAACACGAGGTGACGGAATTCCGACTTGCTGATGTCAACGCGGCCGTCGCCCATGCCGCCGCCAATGGTGGTCCCTTCAAGATGACAGCGGTTCGGCTTTGACGTCGGTGCTGGACGCTGAAGTCGCCTAGCTGGATCGCTCCGTGCAGAAATAACGTCTTGAGCGAGATTTCGCGTCGTCAAAACGAAGGGATCGGTGATGTCCTTAGAATATATGAATGCGATAGCGGTAGACCAGAACGATCCAGACAGACTTGCTGTTCGCAAGGTAAAATTGGTCCCAGCGGCAGCAGGAGACGTGACCGTTCGAGTCACGTCGATCTCGCTCAACCGTGGCGAGGTCAAGCGCGCGCTGACGGTCACGGATGGTGGGACAGTTCCCGGCTGGGATTTTGCTGGCGTCGTCACCAACACCGTCATCGGGCCTGAAGCACCCAAAGTGGGGGATCGCGTGGTCGGCATGGTGCCGAGCGGATCGTGGGCACAGTTTGTCCACGCGCCCGTGACATCCGTCGCCACTATTCCTGATGGCGTGACGGACGAGCAAGGCGCAAGCCTGCCAGTCGCGGGGCTTACCGCTCTCCACGCGCTGCGCAAAGCCGGCCTTGTACTCGGCAAGAAAGTGTTGGTCGACGGCGCGTCTGGTGGGGTCGGACAGTTTGCAATCCAGCTCGCCGCCGCCTCGGGAGCGCGGGTCTATTCGCACATTCGGCGCGAGGCTCAGCGCTCCCTCGTCCAAAGTGCGAGCACGGGCGGCGTTATTGTTGGCAACACCCTTGAAGCGGCGAGAGCGTCGGGACCTTACGATCTGATCGTGGATTCGGTTGGCGGCTCGGCTTTGGCCGCGGCGCTCACGATGCTCAGGCGCAATGGCGCCTGCGTCACTGTCGGCTCAACCGAGGGCGATACTGTAACCTTTAATAGCGCAGCTTTTTTCCGGGCGTCGGGCACATCCCTGCTCTCCCTGATATTGGGTGAGGAAATCACCAAAGGTGAAACGGCAGGAGACGGGCTGGCACTGCTCCTGCGACTCGTTAGAGACGGAGTGTTGAAGCCAAACATCGCCATCGAAGCGCCGTGGACAGAAATATCCAGTGTCGCGCGCCAGCTCATTGATCGAGGCTTCGCGGGCAAGGCCGTGCTCCGTGTATCGAGCTAATCGCCAGCATATAAATCCTGCGCAGCAGAACCAAGGTCGGAACAAACACAGGAGTAAATCCGTGCTCTATCACGTCACATTCCATACTGATCGTCAGGCCCTGGGTACTGGGGAAACCGCAAACAAGGTCAGGACTGCGGATATGGAGTGCGCTGCCGCTGCCACGCAAGCTGGCAGGCTCGAAGGATTCTGGCGTCGCGCGGGCGGAAACGGCGCGATCCTTGTTCTCGACTGCGAGTCGAACGAGGCATTGCTCGAGGAACTCAGCTCGCTCCCGCTGTTTCCTTATCTGAGAAACATAGAAGTGATTCCCCTTGCTGCGTTTAGGGGACGTGATCTGGGCGTCGCGAATGCCTTGTCGCGCGGCAAGGCGATGAAATCCTGAGGCGCCAGCGCAAAGGCCAAGCGCGATCATTAACAACTGGACCAACAACAAATGGAGGCCCGTACATTCAGACTTACGTTCTCTATATCGAAACCCGTGAGGGAAAGATCTGGCGGTATCGCGGGTATTGGAGCGTTTTGACACTCATCGTCCCCCCGCTAAGGATCGATGAATAGGCCTCATAAAGTGTTGGTATATTTGTTGGTATCGAAAAAACCGCACTCCGGAAAGCCCAACGAAATTAATCGGTTAGCGATTTAATGAGATGAGTACAGCCGCACCATAAAACTCGGCGCGCGTTGGTACTCCTGCGTGCGCGTCCTTCCGATTTACTTGTCGTCATACCAGAGAAGCGGCGATGATTTGGCCCGGTTGGTCAGCTTCGAATGGAAGACGCCGGAACCGTCGTAATCGCCGTCGACGACGAGCGCCCGTCCCACGAAAATCTCGATCGTGCGATCCTTGTTCTGCGCCGTGGTGTTATCGACGAGTACGATCTTGCCCGTACGCGTCTTGAGGCTGAACACGTTCCCGTTGATCGCGACGACATTTCCGTAAATTTGATGATCGGGCGTGCGCCACACGGGAGTCTTGTATCGGGCAACGGACGCTCCCGGCGTTGCGCCGAGACCGAGGATCGCCAGATTGGGGCCGCCCCACACATAAACCTTTCCGTTCGCGACAATCGGCTCGACATTGGCGTTATCGCCGACATTCGGCCATGTGCCCGCAACCGACGACCACAGCGTCGCGCTGTCGTTCGCATTGAGCGCGTAGAGTGTGATGTTTCCCTGTGTCGTTGTCGGACGCGTCGCCGCCCAAATGATGGGGGCCTGACGTCTGGTGCCGTCCGATGAGACGGTGGTAAAGAAACCGCTGTCCTGACCGGAAACGAGCTGCGCCGATTTGCTGTCGTGAACCAAGGTCACGGTGGGCGAAGTCCGAACCTGCCAGACCTCTTCGGTCACGCCGCCGCTGGAAACCACGCGGCCAATGCCGTCCGAACCCGTAAAATAGGATTCCGCGCACCAGCACCCTCCGATAGGCACGGTGGCCAAGACATTGTCGGGTGCCTTGTCGACATGGCCACCCATGCTGTCACGATTGAGAAGATACATCTTGCCGCTCTTGCCGGCGGCCACCGCGAGATTCGGAATTGAACCCGGCTGGGTCGGGAGAAGCGTAATGCCGCCCGAGCCGAAATCTCCATCGATTTCGTCCAGAGTATTCACTTCGTGAGGCGTGAACAGATCGAGGACCGTCGTGAGGTCCCCGGACAATTTGATCGCGCTCTCCTGAAGGTTGGCGGGGGGCCCATATGTTCCGGGTTCGGAATTTGCTGTCACAAAAAACAGATTGCCCTGGGCATCCGCGGCGACGCCGGCTTGCGACATCCAGATCGACGAGAGGAAACAGGGGCCGCCCGACATATACTTGTTGCATTTGCCGTGCAGAGCCGAACGGTGGTTCATGACCGCATTGGCGGCGAGGGGCGCCAGTGTCGTCGCGTTCCAGCCCAGAAGCCAGCCGCGCGAGACCGTCTGCGCCAAGTCGGCGAAACTGCCGAACGCGACATAGATATTTCCGTTGGCTTCCAGCAGCGAGGGGTGCTGTCGTTCGGCATATGTCTGGAACTGCACCACGGTGCCGTTGACCAAGGTCGTCGACGCCGAAACGATCGCCGAAGGCACGTCGTCGGTGAGGGTGCCAAGGTCTAGTTTGTGCAGGCGATAGAGGGGTACGTTGTTCTCGTACGTGCAAGTGACCAAATATATCGCGTTCTGCGTGGTATCGATGACCGGTGTCGATTCGATTCCGACCTGAAGCGGATTGGGAAACGTGTCGCGCGGCGGCGGAGTGCCGAGATTGACCGTCAGAAGCTTTGCGCCGCTGGTCGCATCGAAGGCCTCGACATCGTCGGCATCGGTTACGACATAGACGACGTCGTGCGTGCCTTTGTTGCCAATGTTGACGTTTTGAACGATGAGCGGCTGGGCGCCGATATTTCCCGTCGCTATGGCGGTGGCCAGGACGCCGAAACTTCCGCCGGAAACGCTCGCTGGCGTGAGAACCGTTTCGTTGGGGTTCCAGCCCGTTCGAGAATTGTCGTAATGGTAGGTGGTCACGTTGAAGGCCGACGCGCTTCCGAAGCACGCGGCGGCGAGAATTGCTGCCGGAACGAATGCGCGGATGTACCTCATGGAACGGATGAACAAAGAACGGTCGGCCATCTTCTGGTACCCCCGGAATTGTCGATCGGGCATTCGCCCCGCCCGTTGCTCGGGCTTTAGCATTTCTCGGAGCTTCTGAAACGCGTCAAAGATCCTCCGGACCCGGATACTAGCTGAGAACGAAACTGACTCGCAACTACCGATTTGCGGTGAGAAATCCAGGCCGACACGCTTGGTCGGACCCAAACCCTGCGTCCTCCCGCAAAACGTCTTCGCCGTAAGTGAGTTCCGCTTAGGCCTCGCGGATCAGGTGACCCAGCTCGAATCGAACGGAGTTACGCAGGGAAGCACGCGCCCCGTCGATTGTTCCGCGGGTTTGCTCTGTTCGCGCGCGATCAGCCGGTCGAGAAAATCGGTAACAAGGCCGCGATTGCGCTCCGCATAGGTCCGGTTCGCACCCATGACCGGAATCAACGTGGAATCGATGAACCCGCGCAAGTCGAGAAGCCAACGCTGGACAGCGCCTTCGTCATCCGCGACGAACATTCTCCGGCGCTTGTGCACGAGGACCGCCAGATGGGGAGCGATCAGCTCTGCGATTTCGCTTTCGAAAGCAGATTTGCCGCCTGGAGCACCATCGAACGTGTCGCCGAATAGTCGACCCACTTCGCGGCAGGCAGAATAGAAGCGTCCGGGAATTCGCGCGATCCCGGAGATGAAATCGACCACGAAATCTTCGATCGCGAGTGCCAGATCTTCTCTCATGGGAAGAGCATGCGCCCGCCCCTCTTAACACGCGGCTGACAAGACTGGTTATCGAAGGGTTCCAAAATGCGCGACCGGCGCTTCTGCCATATATCCGCCTTGAACCGTGCCTAAATCCGCGGGGAGAGGCCTGCCGGTGGTTGGGGATGCTGAAGCCATTCGTATTCATGGGCCCATCGCACGTGACCGCAATCGCGCTCACTTTCGCGACGCCGCTTGCACTAGCAACCGTCAGCCGAATGCGGAAGAGCATTCCCCTGCAGGACGCCATCCGCTGGACGCTGGCGGCCGTCGTCGCGGTCAATTGGATCGCGTGGATGCTCCTCCTCTATTTCAAGGGCTGGTTCAATATCGGCAACGAGATTCCGCTTAATCTCTGCGACTGGGCGACCGTCGCGACATTTGTCGCTCTCGTATGGCCCACGCAGAAGAGTTTCGAGCTTGCCTATTTCTGGGGCCTGTGCGGAACGCTGCAGGCGCTTCTCACACCGGATTGCGTTTACGATTTTCCCGACGCGCAATTCACGCTCTTCTTCGTCTATCATGGCGGCATCATTGCATCGGTGCTTTATCTGACGTTGGGCATGAAGATGCGGCCGGTGCCCATGTCGTTTCCCCGCGTGATCGGCTGGACATTGCTCTACGGCGCGGTCGCCGGTGCGGCCGATGCCATACTCGGCACCGACTATGGGTTCCTCAGATCGAAACCCGATCACTTAACGCTGCTTAACTATCTTTCTCCGTGGCCGTATTACCTGCCCGAACTCGTGCTCGTGGCGATCATATTCATGGCCCTCTGCTATTTGCCGTACTTTGTGTCCGACATGCTGGCGCGGATGCCGCCGCGGACGGAGTTGCCGGAGTCCGGCTCCGCGTCGTGACATTGCGCCTCGCGGCGCACGGCGTCGCGATTGCACCAAATTGGTTCGAATTCGAAGCGCTCTGCATACGCATTAGTACCGGATTTGCCTGGATTTCATTGCGGCTTAGCTTCGGATGGCTAATTTGCATTGTGCAATCGCGCTTCGTGCGCGCCAGTTTAGCGAGGGACAATCGATGAGTTACACAATCAAAGGCTTGACCGTAGCGGCGCTCGCCGTGGCTCTGTCGGCGTGTGCGAGTTCGCCGGAAAGCATCAAGGCGGCGAATATCGATTCGACGCAATTTGCTTATATGACCTGCCCCCAGCTCGCCGAATGGGAAGGAAGACTGACCGCCGCATACAACGTCGCCGCCACCTCCGAAGACAATGCGCGCGCGATGGACGCGGTTGGACTGGCTCTTCTTGGAACGCCGGTCGGCTCCATGACTCACCAATTCACGCCGGATCAAATCGCCGATTTGAAAGGCCGCATCGCGGCCGCCCAGAAGCTCGAAGCGGCGGGCAATTGCCAGCAACGCGTGGCTTCAACCGACGTCAAATAATATTCATTCCAATGGTGTTCCGCGGCGCGATGGACGCGGCGCGGAACGCCATTGGAAAATCCGGGAATTCAACAACCCGCGGTGACCGTCAAGCTTGTAACACGACCTTCAGAATCCGTTCGGGTCGCGGTATCCCCGACTTTGTTGTCAGCCGCGACGGGACTGCAGTTCGGCGTGTCTGCCGGCGTCGAAGCCGGGTCGGTCTGCGTGAAACCGGCTGCGCCGGCTTCCCGCCAAGCCTAGCAGGATGTTGATTCGTGTTTGGCCGCATGCAAATTCATTGCGAATTTTTCACGGAAGACCCCGGCTGAAATCCGGCGCTGTCCATTCGGTTCTCCGACCATATGCTCCAGGCATTTTCTTAAAGCGCGACAGGCCTTTACGGTCTTGATCCAGATCACCAAATCTGGATCGAAAGGGGTTTTTGTTCATCTAAGGTTCAGCTTGGACCGTATAGTTCTCAAGCGAAATTCTGATGGGTGCGACCATGAAAAATTCGATGCGACAGGCGATGTCGGCGGCGCTGCTGGCAGGCGGTGCGATGTGTCTGGCCGCTCCGTCCTATGCAGAACCCAGCCACCCCTCCGTTCATCCGCATGTTGCGCCACATAGTGCGCCGGGTGGCCACTTCGGTCCCCATGTCAGCTTCGTGGCGCATGCGGACTTCGCGCATTTCTCGCCTGCCCAGCACGCCGCATGGGTCGGGGGACGTTGGAACCACGGTTGGCACAACGGTCACTTCGGTTGGTGGTGGTTCGCAGGCGGCGCCTGGTACTTCTACGACGCGCCGATCTATCCGTATCCGCTTGACGTCTCCGACGAATATTATGTCGACGAAACTCCCGACTACGGTAACGGTGGGCCGTACTGGTACTATTGCCAGAGTCCCGCGGGATATTATCCATACGTGCAGCAATGCAGCGCGCCGTGGCAGCCGGTACCGGCCACGCCGCCGCCGCCGGGAAGCGATCAGGGGCCGGGAGGCCCGGGCGGTCCGCCGCCCAGCGCCAACGGCTATCAAGGTCCGCCACCGGGCTACGACCAGGGCCCACCGCCGAATGACGACCGCTATCCCGATTACCAGGGACCGCCGCCAGGCGGGCCTGGTCCGGGAAACCAGGGGCCTCCCCCTGGTCCCAATAATGGACCTAACGGCTGAGGATCATACAAAATGACGCTTCGTTCCGTAGTTGCCGTATCGCTATCCGCTGCACTTTTGTGCGGCTGCGTGACACCACCGATGGGCCCGACCATTCCCGTGATGCCGGGCCAGAATAAACCGTTCGAAGCATTTCAGCAGGACGACGCAGCGTGCCAGAGTTTTGCCGGCACGCGAGTGGCCGGCGGCGCCGAACAGGCCAACAACAAGGCCATCGGAGAAACACTGCTGGGAGCTGCATTGGGTGCCGGTCTCGGCGCGGCAGTCGGCGGCGGACGCGGTGCCGGAATCGGCGCCGCAGCTGGCGGCATTGTCGGCTCGTCCGCGGGTGCGAATACCAGCGGGCACGCGCAGTACACGCTGCAACAACAATACAATATCGCGTATGCCCAATGCATGTCGTCCAAGGGCAACCAGGTTCAATGGGAACCGCACCCGCGTTACGGTTACGGCTATCCGCCGCCGCCTCCGGGAGCCTACGGCCCGCCGCCGGGAGCTTACGGACCGCCACCGGGCGCGTATCCGCCCCCTCCACCGGGATCGCCACCGCCTTCCGGTTATTGAAAATTGAATGGCGACGGCGCCTGGAACATCGTTCCGGGCGCCGTTTGCGTATCAGCTCTTTGGAAGCTGCGAGATCCGCGGAGTCGTGTTGGCAGTCTGATCGAACGCGTCCGGCGCGAAACTATTCGCCGCCTGAGTCGCCGCCGTGACATCGTCGTCGGTCATCTGGGTTTTGAGTACCGCCAAGCGCGGCGGCGAACCCTTGTCGCCCATCGCCGACGCGATAGAATACCATTTGTACGCGTCGAGCAGGCTTTGCGGCATGCCCAGCCCTCGCTCGTAAAGAACGCCGAGATTGAACGCGGAATCGACATAGCCGAGGCTCGCCGCGCGCGAGAACCAGCGCGCGGCTTCCGCGTAGTTTCTCGTGGCGCCCCAACCTTCCGCGTAGGAAACTGCGAGCTGGTGCATCGCCTTGCGATTACCCTGCATCGCCGCTTCTTCATACCAGTGCATCGCCAGCGCGGGATCCGTTTTGAGCCCGCGGCCGTTCGCATAAAGGTTTCCGAGCCAGAATTGGGCAACGGCGTCGCCGCGCGCGGCCGACCGCGCGATCCACTGCGCCGCTTCGCTTTCGTTTTTCGCTGCACCCGTGCCGTCGAGATATTCCAGGCCCAGGAGAAGCTCTGCATCGGCATTGCCGCGACCGGCGAGCGACGCGAGGCGAATTTGCGGCGCCATGGTCGGGCTTGGCCTCGCCCTCGCGTGCAAACCGTGAGGAGCCGCGATACGCTGTATCGAGGCTGTTGTCTTTTCGGAATCTGCGGCGTGGCGGTTCAGTGCGATGCCGGCGCCGAGCAGGACCACCAGCATCGCAACGCCGCCCCCAACCAAATAGCGGCTGCGCGACGAAGCTGTCTTAATCGATGACATCGTCGAGGCGAAGCGCTGCATCGGTTCGCTGGGCTGCGCGACCGTCTGAGCCGCTGCCGCCATGGCCGAACGGCGCGCCTGCGAGAGATAGGACGTTTCAGCGATTTGCGTGGAAGAATTCTCGACCGTAGCATCTGCGTTTTCGATCGGCGCCGCGGTCTGCGACCGCTCGATCGTGTCCGCCGGACTTTCAGCTGCCGGCGCCGCACCCATATCCTCAAAGGCGGTATGCCTGTTCACGTCCCGCTCCAACACATCGAGCCGGCTCGACGACAGCATAGTCAGGTTGCGCAGCTCCGCGAGCATTTCGCGAAGACGCTTCTCCGATGCATCCACGCGGGCGCCAAAGGTTTTCGTATTGCCGTCGAACGACGATTGCTGGTTTTTCTCGACCGCTTCCAGGCGTCCGTGCAAGTCGCGAACGCTTTCCTCGACGAGACCGCTGACGGTGCCGCTGCTGCGTTCGCTGTTGCCCTGACGTTCTTCGAGCGACGCGATCATGCGCTCGAGTTCGCGCAACCGGCGCTCGAGCCACGCATCGACCGGGCGTGCCTCCAGCTTGGCGACGCTTTCCCGCAGCTGCGCGAGCGCGGACGCCATATCGTCATCACGCTCGGGCTCCGATTGCGACGACCATTTTTTCTCGACGATGGGCATGCGCGCCGGACGCGATCCGGTTTGCGGCTCAGCACGGGCTTCTGCAACGTCGGCCGTCTCGGGCTCTTCCGAAGAGGGCACGTCGGACTCGGCAGTTGGAGCAGCCCCCTCTTCATCGCTTACCGCTGCAACGGAACGGTCTTCGATAACTTCGACGGCCGCTTCGCAAACGGCTTGCGCGGGCGAAGTCTCTGCGTATCCCGGTGCAGATTCCTCTACCGCAGGCGCGGGCATTTCAAAGTATTCAACGGGCTCTACAGCGGACTCCGGTGCATCCGGAGTAGCTGCCGCCAGCTCAGACAGTGAAGTGGAACATTCTTCGGCGACTGCGGTCGGCTCGTGGTGTTCTTCAACGACATCTTCAGTCCGTTCCCACGCACCCAGCGCAGCGTCGGCATGATCGCGCAGTTCGAGATCGCTCCCAGCTTCGGGAATGGATTCCGGGGAGGATATTTCGGCGTGTTCCTCTTCGGAGTTTTCGGCAGGAACCGCGGTCTCTTCGGCAGACTCCAAAGTGTAAACGGCCGCTTGTTCGGCTTCTACCGACTGGTCCGAACATGCATCCGCTTCGAGCGCGGGCTGCTGCTCGATGGTGTCGTGCACCTCCGGCGCAGCCTCGGCAGAGGCTTCGGAAGCCTCGCATTCATCGCCCGCCGTTTCTTCAGGAGTCTCCTGCGCGTTTTCGATCTCGACGTCTTCGTTGGCCGGATACACGTCGCGCATTGCGCGCGCAATGGCGGCCAGATCGTCGGCCACGACCGCGAGCATCAACTCGCTCTTGTTGACGAAATAGGCGTAAACGGTGTTCGGCGAGAAATCGGCCTCGTCGGCCACGCGGGCCAGCGTCAGCTCCGCGGCGCCGTTGCGCGCAGCCAGACGCCGCGCGGCTTCAAGAATCGCCGCGCGCGTCGAACGTTGCTGCCACACGCGGGCAGTGTCTTTCTGTGCTTCGCTCGGTGCTCTCTTTGCCATGAACCCGTACGGGGCTGGGCCGCTTCCCGCGCAAACGGCGCGGACGCATCGGACGGCCGTCTCCCTCTAACGGAAGGTTACCGACGAAGGTTAAAGGACCCGTGAAAAACATAGTTAGAACGCGTGGAAACGATTTTTGGCGGACAATACCGATGCATCGCGCCATTGCGGCCGTGAATCGCAGCGCGGACGACATGCTCCCGCATGGTGCATCAACCATTGAGTAACCATAATCGTGCCCGGAATGGCCAACCGGTGTCTGTTCGCTGGCATCGTCATCGGAGTCATGGCGTTTCGCCGCGGCGTCCACGCCTCTTTCAGTTTCGATCGGCGTGACGTGCGGCGCGGCGCGCAGCCGGCCTATTTCGGCCTGGAAATGTGGAGTTGTTCGGACGCGCGGGCAAACCCGGCGCGGGCATAGATTCGCTCGGCGTCATCGTGACCGGGCGTGAGCCACGCGAGGTCCATCCCCCGCGCGAAGGCCTCCCGCGTGACGCAGGCCGTTACTGCCCCCGCGATGCCACGTCGGCGATAACGCAGGCGCACGCCGATACCGGCGATTTCGCTCACACCCTCATGCGATGGTGTGGCCATTCCGGCACCGACGACTATCCCGTTTGCCGGATCGCGGGCGATCGCGAGCGCACCGCCTTGTGCGACCAGCCTGCGCAACGGATCGGGATACAATTTGTCGTCATACGCTTCAGCACCGACCTCGGCGGCGGCGACAATATCGTCGTCGTTCTGCGCCAGCGTCACCTCGATGCCGGCGGACTCGGCGGCGCGCAAAATATCGGCCGCGCACACCAGGATGGGATAGCGCTTCTCGATCTCGAAGCCGCTTGCCAGCAGCATGGCTTCCACCTCCGGTGCAGTCTCGGCGATGTATTCGAGACGCGGGCGACGGCTCCGCGTTGCAAACGCGGCATTCAACGCTTCGATATCCGCAGCGCTCGGTCGCGCGCCTTCGTCCGGAACGGCATAGTTCCGATAGAGATTGTCGCTCCCCGGATCGAAGCCGGCGAGAAACGGGCCGATGCGAAGATGATCATCGGAGCGTTGAATGGTGACGCGCAGATACTCCTGGATACGGCGATTGAGTTCGGTTCGTTCGGAATTCATCTGGTCCTCTTTTGCACATGCGTGCGCCGGCCAGCGCGCGGCAAAGCGCGACGACTATGGGTTTCACGATGCGGTGCGAAAGAAGGTGCGGCCTAAGCCAGGGAGTGCGCACGATTCCGCGGCACCGCATTCAAGCGGTTTGAGCGGTTTGCGGTCGACATGGCACCTCCAGAAAACGCGCGAAGGGATCGCGCTGGAGGTTTCCTAATACAATTCGATCAACGTTTCAATGACTTCGCGAAGTCCGAAACCGACGTCCCGCGCCGGCCCTATTCCGCCGCTGCTTTCTTCTTCGCCGGATCGTCGAGCGGCACGCCGCTCGTTTCGGACCATTTTTTTGCACTCGCTTCGGCGTCCGCGGTTGGTTGCGTGATCTGGCGGCCGAGCGCGACGACGTTCGGAATCTCGTCGTCGGTCAGTTCCTTCATGCGCTGCTTGCGCGTGAATGCCTTTTCGATATAAGGCGCGAGCTCTTCCGCCTTGCGCGCCTGGCGCTGGGTTTCCTTTTCCTTGAACTCGGGCATCACGTCGCGCGCGAACAGATCGAGCGCTTCGCAGATATGCTCGTGCTTGTTGCGGCCGCCCTGCTGGATGAGCGCAACCTGGTCGACACCCGAATCCGAGAATTTGCGCATATGGGAGCGCATCTCGTCGATTGTGCCGATGCCGCCTGATCCCGCATTGTTCGGCATCGAATCCTTCACGGCTTCGAAATTTTTCCAGATGTCGGTGCGGCCGGGCTTGTGTTCGCCAAAAATATAGTGATGGCCGAGCGCATAGCCGAAGAACTTGAATCCGTCGAGCCCGCGCCGCCGCGCTTCGTTGCCGTCCGGATGAACCGAAAAGCCCGTCACCATGCAGATATTGGGATTGACGGCATGGCCGATGGGCACGCATTCCTCCTTGAGGATGCGGTAATAATCGTCGACCCATTGCTTCGCTTCCGCGGGATCGACGAACGCAAAGGTGAGTGCGCCGATGCCGAGACGCGCCGCGAGCTTGATCGTCTCGCGATTCGAGCACGCGACCCAAACCGGCGGATGCGGCTTCTGCACCGGCTTGGGCACGATATTGCGGCAGGGCATCTCGAAATATTCGCCCTTGAATCCCGGATAGGGACTCATCGTCATCATGTTGAGGCATTGTTCGAGCGTTTCGCGCCACATGTCGCGCTTCTTCTCGACCGGCACGCGATACCCACCCAGTTCCAGCAGCGCGGAGGATTCGCCCGTGCCGAATTCGGCGCGGCCGTTCGACACCAGATCGAGGGTCGCGATGCGCTCGGCGACCCTGGCGGGATGATTGTATCCGGGCGGCATCAGCACGATGCCGTGTCCAAGCCGGATGTTCTTGGTGCGCTGCGAGCATGCCGCGAGGAAGACCTCCGGCGCGGAGGAATGCGAATATTCCTCGAGGAAATGATGCTCCACTTCCCAGGCGTGATCGATGCCGAGCCGGTCGGCAAGTTCGACCTGGTCGAGCGCGTCCTGAAAGAGCTTCAGTTCGTCCCCGTCGCGCCAGGGCCGCGGCAATTGATGTTCGTAGAAGATTCCGAATTTCACGGCACGACTCCTCGTTTAATTTTTGTCGTTCGATTTGGCCTTGAGCGCGTCGCTATGGGCTGCCGAATCGAACGCGGCGAGAATGTTCTTGAAGCGCGCTTCGACATATTCCCGCATCTCGGGATGCGTGAAGATGTAGAGTTCGTTCGCTTTCACCGCCTCAAGCACGCGCGCGCCCACGATGTCGGGGTCGAGGCCGTGCATGACGTTGTCCGCGGCCTCCTGGAGCGTCGCGCCCACGCCGGGATCGACTTCGCCCTGCCCGCCATAGCGATCTGGCCTGGCGCGGCCGCTCTCATGGATGCGCGTGCGCACGAAACCGGGGCACAATACCGATACTCCTATTCCCAGCGGCGCGAGCTGCTGGAACCAGCCTTCGCTCATCGCGACAACCGCGAATTTCGTGGCGGTATAGGGCTCCATTCCGGGCGGGCTGATCATGCCCGCCATCGAGGCCGTGTTGACGATGTGCCCGCCTTCGCCGTGGCTTTTGATCAGCGGCACGAACGTTTCGAAGCCGTAGATCACACCCTTGAGATTGACGTCGATGATCCAGTCCCAGTCGCGCTCACGCAGCGTACCCATCCGGCCGCCGACCGCGACGCCGGCATTGTTGCAGACGACGTGAACCTTGCCGAAGGCCGCGATCGTTTCGAGCGCGGCGCGCTGCACGACGGCGCGTTCCGTCACGTCGCATAGAACCGGCAGAGCCTTGACCTGTTCGCTCGCGAGCCGGTCCACGGCGGCTTTGGCTGCGCCCAGATCGATATCGGCCACCACGACATTCATTCCGGCACGGCCGAATGCTCGCGCCATCGCGAAGCCGATGCCGCTGGCGCCGCCTGTGATGAAGGCGGTCTTTCCTCTGAAATCCCCGATCATGCGGCCTCTTTTTGTCCGAGCGCGCCGAACCTTTGCACCAATTCGCGGCCATTGGGCTGGCGCGAGAGCAGTTTCGTCAATTCCTTGTTCGCCTGATCGCGGCCGTATTCGGCATCGGTCACCGCGTGCCAGTGCACCATCCCCCGCCAGACCGGATCGATCATCGCGGCGCCGGACACGCGTCCCCCATCGACCGTTTTAAACGTGAAACTGCGCAGTTCCGAAACGATCGCCGCCAGATAACCCACATGCGGCGCCTCATCCTGCCGGATGCGATCGACGAGGTCTGCAGCGTGCAGCGCGATGTCGCGGCGATCGCGAAAATTGTCGGGATCGCGCATGACCTCCGTGCAGAAGGCGAAGAACTTCTCGGCGCGCACTTCGATCATCAGCACGTTCATCAACAGAAGGATCCAGTCTTCATGCTCTTTGGGAATCTGGGGCATGAGCCTACCGACCTCCGGCCGCGTCAGGCTTTGGGGGATCGTCGGGAGGGGATAAGCGTTCTTGCCGAACAGCATGTCGCGTGCTGCAAACCACATCGTGTCGTGGCCGCCTTCGCCGCGCTCTGTGCTCCCGCCTTCGTCAAGTCCATGCGCAACCAGCAGGCCTTTGTTCAGGTGGCCCACTGCCGTTTGCGAAATGTCGTCCACAATAATGGCCTGAAAGTCCGGCGCCACGGCTTCCGCGAGCTGGCGGCCGCGCGCTTCGATCATACCGGTGACGGTCAGCGAATCCCACAGTGTTCGACCCAAGCCAAGCTCGAGCAGGAATTTCTGTTGCGCGTTGGACGGAAAATTATCCCCCGCGAGCAGTTGCTGCGAGGCGTCGACCAGATCATAGCCGCGGAATTTCAGCGCCTCCGTCCAGGCCTGGATGGCCGGCCACCGGTTGAGCGTCCGGGGAGAAGTGTATTTGCCTTCCGCATCGAACCCGCCGTGCAGGCGGTAGCCGGCTTCGAGATGCTGCGCGGCATAGGGATGGTGCGCGAGAATTTCCTCGGTGGAATAGGAAAGCTTCGACATTCGGTCCTCCGTCCGCCCATCCCGCGCTCCGTCGGGTTAGGACTGATAATTTGTCAGTATCCCGCCGGTGTCAATCCGAACGACTCGACACTTTCTCAGGAGACCACGCTTTGGTGGCAGCGCCGTTAATCCAGGTCTCCTGCGTACCGCATTTTTGGGGCTTTTCAGGGCCGGAGCGCCCGGACGAGAAATTGGGTGAGATTGCGCACAACATCTTCCTGCGTCCGCCCGCTGCGATAGCCCTCGGTGGCGGCCTGGTGGATCGCGCCGAGAATCGCCTGGCCCACAATGTCCGCGTCATAACCCTCCGAAACCTGGCCGTGTCCCGCGGCCGAACGCACGATGAAAGCCCAGTCGCTCCCCCACCGCTGCAGCAGGGGAATCGCCTGCACGCCCTCCGCGTCGATCACCGCTTCGTCGGTCATGGCGGCGTTAAGGACGCCGGGATGGCTTTCGGAATATTCGTAGATCGCCCGCAATGTGTTCGCGATCAGCTCCTCCAGCGTCTGCTGGTCGCCGACACGGGCGCGCACGCAACCGTCGAGTTCGGTGCGCGCATCCTCGACGAATGCGAGGAAACAGGCGCGCTTGTCCGGATAGTGCAGATAGAACGTGCCGTGCCCGAGGCCCGCTTCGCGCGCGATGTCCTGGGGCCTGGTCGCATGATAGCCGCGCTCGACGAACAGCTTGCGCGCCGCCTTCTTGATCTTCGCGAGGCTCTCGGGCTTGCGCCGTGCGGGCCTGGGATCGTCAAGCGCCTTGTCGAGTATCGGAACGCGCATGGCCGATTTTCCTCTTGTGCAGCCCCCGAAGTCAAATCTGCGCGCCGTATGAGTTTGGCCCGGTTCGGCGCGGCGACAGCCGCCACACCCAGGCGCGGAATTCGCCGGCACGGTTCGATATGGAACTTTGTATTGGCGATGCTGCTGCCCTATCTGTTTCACTGAGACAGGTCTACACTTTGTCTTGGACAATCCACATTTGAACGCAAGAGGGGCCTCGTGAACAAGATTATTGTCGCGCTCTGCATGCTCATAGGCAGCGCCGGAATTTCTCCGCTTTTCGCTATTGGAGCGATAATGGGAGGTGGAACCTATGGTCACGGCATCGGCTCGGGTTCCGGCGCCGCTACTGCGAATGCGCCGGAAAATGACGACTACGCGCAGGGACGACGCTTGATCCACTTCGAAAAATATGCCGACGCGATTCCCTATCTCAGCCGCGCGCATAGCGAGCGTCCGCACGATGCCGACATTCTCGCCTATCTGGGTTTTGCGCATCACATGGTCGGCGACGACGATCTTGCGCTTGAAATTTACCAACGCGCGCTGACCGAAGACCCCAATCATCTGCTCGCACACGATTTCTTGGGCGAGCTTTACCTGAGCATGCACGATATCAAATCGGCGCAGGAGCAGCTCGCGGCGCTGACGAGCCTCTGCCCGTCCGGCTGCGACGAGACCGCGTCCCTCTCGAAATCGATCGCAAGCTATCAGGCTGCCGCGTCTGCAACGCCTGCGCCACCGCCGAAGAGCACGAACTGAGATCCAAAATCCACCCGCGATCGGGTGGGTTTGTTACGCACCCTGCATCGCGCGCCAGACTCGCTCCGGAGTCGCGGGCATGTCGATATGCGCGACGCCGATCGCATCCGCGATGGCGCTGATCACCGACGGCATCGCGCCGACCGTTCCCGCTTCGCCGCAACCCTTCGCGCCCATTGCATTCGTCTTGCACGGGAACTGCTCGAACGCGAATTCGATGTCGGGAAGATCGTCGGCACGCGGCATCGCGTAGTCGGTGAAGCTGGCCGTCACGATTTGGCCCGTCTCGGCGTCATAGACGCAGTTCTCCAGCAGCGCCTGGCCGAGGCCCTGCGCCACGCCGCCATGCACCTGACCCGCTACCAGCATCGGATTGATGATGCGGCCGAAATCGTCCAGCACGCGATAGGCAACGACGTTGACCTTGCCGGTATCGGGATCCACTTCCACTTCGCAGATATGGCAGCCGTTCGGGAATGTCGACGCGCTGCCCTGATAGAGCGCATCGCTGTCGAGACCGTCTTCGAAGCCGGGAAGCTTTTCGCGCTTCAACGTGACCGCCAGTTCGCTCACCGTCATCTTGCGGTCAGAGCCCGCCACCTGGAACGAGCCGATGCCTTCGACGATGTTGAACGCGACATCCTTGCCGCCTGCCTGCATCACCTGTCCCGCGGCCGTCTTGCCTTTCGCGATCACGGTGTCGGACGCCATTTCCAGCGCGCCACCCGCCATGTTGAGCGAACGCGAGCCGCCCGTGCCGCCGCCGTTCACCCAGTTGGAATCGCCCTGCTTCACGACGATCGAGTCAAACGGCACGCCGAGGCGCTCGGCCACCACTTGCGCAAAGGCCGTCTCATGTCCCTGCCCGTTCGATTGCGTTCCGACATACAGCTCGACCGCGCCGTTGTCCGTGAACTTCACGGCTGCGGGTTCGCTGCCGGCTGCTGCCGTGATCTCCACATAATAGGCGACGCCGAGCCCGCGTTTTAGCCCGCGCGCTTCGGATTGATTGCGTCGTTCCGCAAAGCCCGCGGTATCGGCGCGCTTCATCGCTTCGTCGAGCATGAACGGATAGTCGCCGGAATCGAATGCGATCCCTGCCCAGTTCTTGTAGGGCAGCTCCGCCGGTGTCGGCAAATTGCGCTTGCGGATTTCGATCTTGTCGAGGCCCACCTTCGTGGCCGCAACATCCATCAGCCGTTCCATCAGATAGGCCGCTTCGGGACGGCCCGCGCCGCGATACGCGTCCACGGGAGCGCTGTTGCTGAAATAGCCTTTCACATTCGCATACATCGCGGGCACGCGATAAAGCCCGCCGAAAATGCGTCCACCCGCCAGGGTCGGAATGAACGGCGCATATTGCGATAGATATCCGCCCATATTGGCGGTGCCCGTAATGCGCAGCGCAAGAATCTTGCCGTCCTTGTCGAGCGCGAGTTCGCCCGTGGTGCGCATATCGCGGCCCGCATCGTCGCATAGAAACGCTTCGGTGCGGTCGCCCGACCAGCGCACGGGACGGCCCGTCATCTTCGCCGCCACCAGCACCAGAGGCTGCTCGGGATAGAGAAATCCTTTCATGCCGAAGCCGCCGCCCACGTCGCGCGTGACGATGCGGACTTTCTCCGACGCAACCTTCAGCATATTGCGCGCGAGTCCGCCGCGCAGATTCCCCGCTCCTTGCGAACCCGTATAGAGCGTGTAGCTCTCGTTCGCGGCATCATAGACGCCGATGGCATTGCGCGTTTCCATCGAGTTGGCGACGATACGGTTCTGCACCACTTCGATCGATGCTTTGTGCGCGGCCGCCGCGAACGCGGCATTAACCGCGGCCTCGTCGCCCTGGCCCCAATCGAACACGAGATTGCCCGGCGCCGTGTCCCAGATCTGCGGACCGGTCGGCGCGGAATCGAGCGTGCCGGCCGCATCGAGCGGCTCGTATTCGACCGCGACGAGTTCGGCCGCGTCCTTCGCCTGGGCATAGGTTTCGGCCACGACCATCGCGATCGCTTCGCCGGCAAAGCGCACGCGATCGTTCGCCAGCAGATGCTTGGCGGATTCTTTCGTGCCCGATCCGTCGCGGCTGGGAATCGGCGCCAGGCACGGCATGTCGCCGACACCGGCCGCGTCGACATCCGCTTGCGTCACGACCGCGATCACGCCGGGTGCGGCCTTCGCGGCCGAAATGTCGACCGACAGAATCTTCGCGTGCCCATGCGGGCTGCGATGGAAGCAGGCGAAGCCTTCGCCTTCGAACCGCAAATCGTCCGTATACTGACCTTGCCCGGTGACGAAACGAATATCTTCCGTCCGGCGGACGGATTGGCCAACGCCGAATTTCATGTGCCTGCCTTCGAGTCTTAGTGTTTATAGCCGGGATCGATGCGGTCGAGCTTGCGCAGCAGCGCGGGCCAGGCGAGCGCGCCCAAATGGCCTTCGAACGCCATCCGGCCTGTTTGCGCCGTCTTCTCCGGCACGCCCTGGTTGGGCCAGTTGGGCTTCGCGCCGCCACCCAGGGCCGCCACCTGCATCGAGCAGGCGCGCTCGAGATAGAACATTCGCAGGAACGCGTCGGCGCAGCTTTTGCCCAGCGCGAGCGTGCCGTGGTTGCGCAGGATCATCACATGCTTGTCGGCGATGTCTTGCACGAGGCGGTCGCGCTCGTCGAGATCGAGCGCCACGCCTTCATAGTCGTGATAGGTGGTGTCGCCGCAGATCATCATCGCGTGCTGGTCGAGCGGGAGAAGACCGTCCGCTTGCGCGGACACGGCAACGCCGTCGGTGGTATGCAGATGGATGATGCAATGCGCGTCGTCGCGGTTCATGTGCAGCGCGCTGTGGATGGTGAAGCCGGCCGGGTTCACGGGATAGACCGTGTCGTCAACCTTGTTGCCGTCGACGTCGATCTTCACCAGGCTCGATGCCGTGATCTCTTCGAACAGCAGGCCATAGGGGTTGATCAGGAAGTGATGTTCGGGCCCGGGCACCCGCGCGGAGATGTGCGTGAAGATCATGTCGTCCCAGCCATAGAGCGCGACCAGCCGATAGGTCGCGGCGAGATCGACTCGCAGCTGCCATTCCTCGGCGCTCACCTTGCCCTCGAGCGACGGAATCGTGTGCTCGTCCGGCACGCCGACCTTGATTTTCTCCAACACGTTCATGGCCTTGCTCCTAACCGAATATCCGTTGAGCTTAGAGTGACCCCGGGGGGCGAGCGGTGTCAAACGATGAGAAGCGTGCGGCGCGCCGACCCCCTTCCGTCACGCGGCTCACGCCGCGCGCCACCTTCCCCCGATGAGGGAAGGTTGGAAAAAGGCGAGGTGCGCATCTTCTTTTTTGCCTTCCCCCCTTGTGGGGGAAGGTGGACGCCGAGCACTTCGCTCGGCGGACGGAAGGGGGCGGGACACTCATGCGCGCGTCTCCCTCACCCGAACTTGAACGTCGCGACGATGCGGTCCAGCAACCCCCGCACGCGCGCCATGTCGAAGGGCTTGAGGCCGTATTCCGGCGGATAGACGCCCAGTGACGTGGACGCGATCATATATTCGACGGCCCAACATTGCCCACCATGCACGGCGCGGAAGCTGGTGATCTCGTGATAGTGGCTCATGCCGTCGTCGGAATCGCGGAACGCAGAAAACTCCACGCCGCCGATCTTCTGCTTCCAGGATTTTTCGTCCGGCGGCGCGCCGGCGGGTGCGAGGCACGCGGCAATCGCCTTGGGATTGTTGCTTGCGCCGACGGTGATTGTGGCGCCGCCGAAATTGGTCTGCGGTTCGATCGCGCGCGGCACGATGATCTCGTAAAGCACCTTGCCCGGATCGCTCGAATTCCACCGCCAGTCCGGCGCGCTTTGCGGCACGCCCACGGCCGCGAAATCGATCGGCGCCGCGATGGTGAAGCCGAGATTCGGTCCCACCGGCCAGGCATCGACGTTCTGATAGTAATCGGCCGCGTTCGCCGCAGTGGCCGCCAGCGCGGCGGCCAATCCCAGAACCCAGCTTTGCAATCTCATCTCGTGCCTTTCAAAAAAATTCGCGATAACAGGTCGAAAAATCCAGGGAAACAGCGGCTTTCTCGAAAAATAACAGGCTATAACAGGTGCCTGTTTTTCTGCCTGTCCTTTGCCTGTTATCCTTACGGAGCGCGGGCTTCCAGCCCGCTGCGCCGAAAAGCAAAGCAAAAGCGGCCTGGAAGCCCGCGCTCCAAACAGTATACACCCAAAACGGCAAACTCAAACAACCATTTTGGTTTTGCTGCGGAATTGCTGCGCAGCAATTACCGAACCCGGCCAACCGCCTTGAGCCAGCCTTCATAGAGCCCGTCGCGCGCTGAAGAGCCCAGCCCCGGCTCGAAACGGCGGTCGAGAGCCCAGGCTTTGGTGATCTCGGAGAAATCCCGGAACACGCCCGCCGAAAGCCCAGCCAGATACGCCGCGCCCAGCGCTGTCGTCTCCGTGATTTTCGGCCGGTCGACGGTGAGGCCCGTCAGATCGGCGAGGCGCTGGCAGAACCAATCGTTCTTCACCATGCCGCCGTCGACTTTGAGCGCACCCGGCGCGCCGAGCTTCGCGGCCGTCATGTCGCGCGCCATCGCGTCGAGCAGGTCGCGGGTCTGGAAGCACACCGCATCGAGGGCTGCGCGCGCGATCTCCGCCACGCCCATGTCGCGGGTGAGGCCGAGGATCGCCGCGCGCGCGTTCGGATCCCAGTAAGGCGCGCCGAGGCCCGTGAACGCCGGCACGAAATAAAGCCCTTCCGCGCTCTTCGCCGTGCGCGCGAGCGCCTCGATCTCGTCGGCGCTGCGGATCACGCCCAACGCATCGCGCAGCCATTGGACGATCGCGCCCGCCACAAAGATGCTGCCTTCGATCGCATAGGCCGTCTCGCCTTTGGCGCGATAGGCGGCGGTCGCGAGCAACCGGTTCTGCGAAGCGGGAACGCCGGCTCCAGTATTCACCAGCGCGAAGCAGCCTGTGCCGTAAGTCGATTTCACATCGCCCGGCGCGAAGCACGCCTGCCCGAAGGCGGCGGCCTGCTGATCGCCGGCCACGCCCGCGATCGGAATGGACGCGCCGAACAGGTCGCGCGCGCTGGCGCCGAAATCGCCCGCGCTGTCGCGCACCTCCGGCAGGATTTCGCGTGGGATCCGGAACAGACGCAGCATCTCCTCGTCCCAGGCGAGCGTCTTGAGATCGAGCAGCATGGTGCGCGACGCATTGGTCACGTCGGTCGCATGCACCGCCCCGCCCGTGAGTTTGTAGATGAGCCAGGAATCGATGGTGCCGAACGCGAGTTCGCCGCGCTCCGCGCGGGCCCGCGCGCCGGGGCAATGATCGAGCAGCCATTCGAGTTTTGTGGCGGAGAAATAGGGATCGAGCAGCAGCCCGGTGCGCGCGGTGACCTCGGGCTCGCGGCCCTCTTCTTTGAGGATGCGGCAACGCTCGGCCGTGCGCCTGTCCTGCCACACGATGGCGTTGTAAAGAGGCGCACCGCTCGCGCGATCCCACAGCACCGTCGTCTCGCGCTGATTGGTGATGCCGATGGCTGCAATCTCGCGCGGCCCCACGCCTTTCGCCGCCACGCGGCAGCAATTGAGCGTCGCCTGCCAGATTTCCTCCGCATCATGCTCCACCCAGCCATTGGCCGGATAGATCTGCCTGAGCTCGATCCCATGCGACGCCACCGGCCGCGCCGCGGAATCGAACAGGATCGCGCGGGTCGACGTGGTGCCTTGGTCGATGGCGAGAAGGAAGGGAGGGTCGGGGGTCATGAGGAGAGTCGGTTCGGCTGCGGACATGTCAGCTTACCACAGGACTTGAATTCGTGAACATTTGGTCCCGCACGTAACTCGCCATTCCTGAACGATGCACGCGCGCAACAACGGGGATACAACCGGAATAGACAAGCGTTGCGCCATTGAGAATAATTAAGAAAGCAGATGCGGGGGCGTCATGAAAGCATATCAGAAGGTCATTTTGGTCAGTCTGGCGATTCTAGTGGTCTCAATCGGCCCGTCAGACTTACGAACTACGCTAGCTGCGTTTGCGTCAAATAGTCAAACAGCGTCGAGGCCTCCAACAAATCCATTGCCAACTCCAGGCCGATAGATTGGGCACTTCCGACCAGCGGACCAAACAAATAGCGAAACGAGTGCCGAGAGAGTTCAGGAATTCGCTTCAATAGTTCAAGCATTCTCCGGTTTACTCGGACTCATGCTTGCCGGGCTAGCTCTTTTTTACACTCGGCGGCAGCTGATTCCGATTCGGCGTTCGATTGCAACATTAGCTGCTACCGAAAAACTCAATTCACGTCGTGTGAACGAGCTTCGGCGAGCCATGCCTAAGCAGACCTATGAAGTTCGCGGTTTCGATCCGCGATTCGGAGACGTTGAATGGTCCCGCATGCTATTTTCCACCAATGGCCTTTCGGAGAGTCGCCAGAAAAATCCAGTTAGCAAGATCGGTTTTCATCTTTCGAGAACCTATGGCGAGTTCGTGCGCGATTTCGAAGAACGCAAGTTTGCGGGTCCAAACACACTGCTTATCGTGGATTTGGCGATGGTGCCGCAATATCTGCAGACTGGTTTGATCCGTCCGCTTGGCAACGTTCCGGGATTTAATTTCGAGAAACTAATGGCGCGCCGCGCTGAAAGCTATGGAACTTATTTCAACGAAGGAACGATTGCATTGGCGCGGTATATGTGCGCCGCAATTTCCGGCGATATTGGCGCCGTACCTCTTTGGATCAATTCGCAAGGGCGGTTCATATGCGCGCCAAGTCAGGGACACTTTCAGCGCCCGCTCACGGCTTCCGCATCACTGGATTTGATCTTCGAACGCGCCGACGCGGCGGTCGTGTCCCCTCTAGTGGTGTAGGAGCTGTGGGTAAGTAGCCTGCCGCAGCAACCGGCAACGAGTCATGCGGAGGCGGGCTACTTATCCACAGCGTGGGTCATCGTGAGTCTCCGATAGGTTTT
>Ga0302324_100001181_pt1 | contig 64266 bp, 32 predicted proteins | sample Palsa_T0_1_FD_201949 | JGI IMG/M metagenome (GOLD analysis project Ga0302324, IMG submission 201949) | Peat permafrost microbial communities from Stordalen Mire near Abisko, Sweden - Palsa_T0_1 | ecosystem: Environmental > Terrestrial > Soil > Palsa > Peat permafrost | place: Sweden: Abisko...
CAGCTTCCCTCGAATCCGTAACGCGCTGGGTATGTTGTAGGTTGCTCTCCCGGGAGTGAGTTGGTCGATAAACCACAATCTTTGCTGGGCAAACGAAGCGGGGAAAAAAACCGCTTCCTGTGCCGGTAACTGGCGGAGATCAGTTATCGATGAGGTCATGGCTGCTTTTCCATCGAAAACTTCTGGCTATGCTTTCCTGGACACCTTAGTTTTATCCTCACTCAATCCGCCCCACAGGCAATAGAGCGGCCTTACGCGCCAATCGTTTGATGGTCGGAAGAGGATGTGATTGCGCACCGTTGGCTCCGGCAGTTTGCAGCGCTTGATCAATTACTTCAGCCAACTGGGCGATGGTTGGCACTTCGAACATTCGGCGTAACGGAAGGTCCACCTGGAAGCTTTCACGCATGCGGGTGGCCACCTGCGCGGCCAGGAGAGAATGCCCGCCAATCCTAAAAAAGTTGTCGTGAATTCCCACACGTTCCCGCCGCAATACTTCCTGCCACAGCCGGCAAAGAGTTTCTTCCGTGGCATGTCGTGGTCCCACATATTCTTGCTCAGGCGTATCCGTATCCGGTGGCGGCAGGCTCTTCCGGTCGATCTTCCCATTGTGGTTCAGCGGAAGCTCCTCTAGCTGCACATAGGCACTGGGCATCATGTACTCCGGCAATTTGCCTCGCAGATGCTCACGCAACGCGCTGATCCGCAGCCCCGCTGTCCTGCCTCCCTGGTCGTTCTTCTCACTCCCCGGCTCGGCCACCACATAGGCCACCAGCCGCTTATCGCCGGGCTGGTCTTCCCGCGCTATTACCACCGCCTGCCGCACTCCCGCCTGCTCCTGCAGCGCCGCCTCAATCTCCCCTAGCTCAATCCGGAACCCACGAAGCTTCACCTGTTGGTCCAGCCGCCCCAGATACTCCAGATTCCCATCGCTACGCCACCTCACCTTATCTCCCGTCCGGTACAGCCTTTGCCCTCCACCTCTCCCGCTCCCCTCCCTACTCGCTACAAACGGATTGGGTACAAAACGCTCGGCCGTCAGGTCCGGCCGGTTCAGATATCCCCGCGCCAGCCCCGCGCCCGCAATGCACAACTCTCCGGCCACACCCACCGGCACCGCTTCTGCCCCCTGATCCAAAGCGTAAAGTTGTGTATTGCTCAATGGTCCTCCCAACGGCACTCCTCCTCCCCCTCCTCCTTGCCCCCTGTGACACCTCCAATAACTCGACTGCACCGTCGTTTCGGTCGGACCGTATGTATTGAACAGTTCCGCCGACATCTTCTGGAAAAACATCTCCTGCAGCTCAAAGCTCAGGCTCTCCCCTCCGCTCAATACCCAGCGCAACGATGTGCAAGCTTCCATCTCCGGATTTTCCAGCAACCCACGTAATAGCGAGGGAGTGAGATCAATAAAAGTGATCCCTCTCTCTTTTATTAATCCAACTAGATACTCGATATCCACTTGGCCACCGGGCTTGGCCAGAATCAACTGCGCGCCCCCAACCAGCGTCGCGAAAATCTCCTCCACCGAACCGTCAAAGCTGAAGGAAGCTTTCTGCAGCACCCGATCGAAGCTGCTCAGCCCAAAGACCGATTGCATCCAGACAAGTTGATTGCAAAGAGCCCGGTGTGCGATGAGCACCCCTTTGGCCTTCCCGGTCGAACCCGAGGTGTAGATCACGTACGCCGCGTTCTCCGCTGAACCGATCCGCTTCAGATTCGTCACCGGCCGTTTTCGGATTGTCTCCCAGTCACGATCCAGGCACAGCACCTGCTGTGCTCCCGCATCCACTAACCCTTGCTGTAGCCGCTCCTGAGTCAACAACAGCGCTGGGTGTGAATCCTCCACCATGTATCTCAGCCTTTCTGCCGGATAATCTGGATCCAGCGGGAGATAGCCTCCGCCTGCTTTCAAGATTCCCAGCAGCCCCACCAGCATCTCCACCGAGCGCTCCACGCAGATGCCCACCAGAACCTCGGGGCCCACTCCGTGCTCCCGAAGATACCAGCCCAACTGGTTGGCTCGCTCATTTAACTCCCGATAGCTCAGCTGTCCTTCATCACAGATCACCGCTACCGCCTCCGGACTCCGCTGCACCCGTTCTTCAAACAATTCCACCAGCGTTCCTTTTGGGATTTCATGTTCCGTCCGGTTCCACTCCTCGATAACCTGTTTTCGCTCGTTTGCGGTCAAGAGAGGCAGCAAAGCAATGGATTGACTTGGTTTGGCCAGAATACCGCTTAGCAACATCTGGTAATGATCGATCATCCGGGTAATGGACACAGCCTCAAACAAGCCGGTGTTGTAATCAGCGAAGCCTTCTATCCCGGAACCGGTCTCTGTCAAAAACAGCGATATCTCGTATTGAGCTACGCCGGTATCTACGTTAAAGGGGAGCATTTTCGCTGCCCCCAATTCCAAGGCTGTCCAAGGGACGTTCTGGAGAACAAACATCGCCTGAAATAAAGGCGATCTGGCCCTCTCCGACTGTGGCAGGAGCTCTTCCACCAGCTTCCCAAAGGGCACGTCCTGATGGGCATACGCCTCCAAGGTGGTTTCCTTTACTCGCCGCAATAACTCAATCGCATCGGGCTGGCCGGAGAGATCAGTCCGCAACACCAGCATATTAATGAAGAAGCCGATTAATCCCTCGGTCTCGGTCCGGGAACGTCCTGCGATGGGCGATCCCACCGCTATGTCATATTGTCCGCTGTAACGGCCAAGCAGCGCCTGAAAGGCCGCCAGCAAAATCATGTAGAGTGTGGCGCCTTGTTTCCGGCTCAAGGTCTTGAGCGCTTCCGTAAGTTCCATGGGCACCGTGAAGTGCATGGTTGCGCCGTCCTGGCGCTGCATTGGGGTCCGTGGTCGGTCGGTGGGAAGCATCAGCGGCTCGACTGCTGCCAGTTTTCGCTTCCAATACTCCTGCTGTCCCTCCAGCACGGGCCCACTCAGCAACTCGTTCTGCCATGCGCTGAAGTCGGCGTACTGAATATCCAGCTCGGGCAGGGGAGAAGGCTGTCCGGTGCTGAAGTTGTTGTAGATGGCCGAAACCTCGCGCACCAGTACGCCTACGGACCACGCATCACTCACGATGTGGTGCATGTTGAAGACCAGCACATGATCCTGGCTGGCCAGCCGCAGCAACTGCACTCGAAACAGCGGTCCGCGCGCCAGATCGAAGGGTTGCTGCGCTTCCTTCAGCGCCAGCCGTCGCGCTTCCGCTTCACGCTCCGGCTCGGGAAGATGGCTAAGCTCCGTCACCGGCAGTTCCACAGCGATGCTGGTATCGATGATCTGCCGCGGTTCACCATTCACGCTCACGAAGCGGGTGCGAAGCGACTCGTGCCGCCGCACGATCTCCCGCAGAGTTCCCTCCAACGACTCCAGATCCAAGGGCCCTGCGATCCTGACTGCCACAGGTATGTTGTAACCCACATTCTCCGGCTCAAGCTGGCTGATGAACCACAAACGCTGTTGTCCGTAAGACAGCGCCAGCTTCCCCTCGCGATCCACCCGGAGAATGGCTGCGGTTTGCAACTCTGACGATCCCAAAGACTGAGACAAAATGCCCGAATTCGCCGATCTCATCAGCAATCGAGCTGTTTCTTCCGCCAGCTTTTCAATGGTTGGCATTTCAAAGAGGGCGCGGAGCGGGAGCGGTATGTGAAATGTCTCCTTGAGCCGGGAGACTACCTGGGTGGCCAGGAGCGAATGACCTCCAAGTTCCCAAAAATCGTCATAAACGCCGATCGCTTCGATGCCCAGCACGGATTTCCAAACTTCTGCGATTCGGTGTTCGATCTCATTACGGGCCGCGGTGAAAATACCGCTCAATTCGGGCCTGCTATGCGGCGCTGGCATCGCAAGGAATGCGGTGTTTTTCTGTAACTGCGGCACTGAGTTTGACCGCCGCGACAAAAAACCCAGATCCCGAGTTGAAACCAGGACGTGCAATCGCGAGGCATCCAAATTGAGAATACGGTCGAAGACCTCGACTGCCTCGGCAGTGGAGAGAGCCAGCGCCAGCCTCTGGCTGCGCAGGTGCTCCAAGTCTGCCGATACAGCCCCATTATGGGCTATCACGGCATTTTTCCAAGCTTCCCATCCTATCGCTACGGTTCGGGTGGACGGCTTGAAGCTATTGTTCAAGCAAAAGGCATCGAGAAATGCGTTTGCGGAGCAGTTGTCAACGTGTGCGAATTCGCCTTGGACAGATGTGACAGATGAGCAGGCAGCAAAGAAATCGAGATTCAGATCTTTGAAGACACGCTCTAGAACGCGCGTGCCCTTGACCTTGGGCGCGAGCACAGCTTCAATTTCCGTTGCAGTTTTGAACTGGATGATTCCACCGCCGGGCATTCCGGCAGCGTGGACCACTCCGTGGATGGCGCCGAACTTTTCGATGGCTTGTACGACGATCTCCCGGATCTGGCGTTCCTCGCACACATCCGCCTGCGCCAGCAGAAGTTGGGTGCCCAACTCTTCGAGGCTGCGCAAGGTGTTTATTTGCAGACGCACTGCGGCCGATGTGGACTCCGTGTCCAGAAGACGCTCCCAGTCTGCTCGTGCTGGCGGGGCTGCAACGTCCACTAGGATCAGTTTGGCCTGCGCTTTTCTGGCCAGGTGCAAGGCCAGCGTCAGAGCGATTGCCCCCAAAGCGCCGGTGATGAAATAGACACCGCCCTCTCGCACACGCAAGCCCTCGGTGCTCGCAGCCAAAGGCGAAGGCTCCAAGCATTGGCTCCAAAACCTTCCCATGCGGTAGGCCATGAATGCGGATCGAGGTGGGTTCGCACAGCACCGCAGCAGCCCGCTGGCACTGCCGCGCCCCGGCAGGCCAACATCAATTACCGCGCAATGCAGATTCGGATATTCAAGCGGTATAGTCCGGCAGGGTCCGAGCACGATTGCTTTGTCAGGGATGGGTAAGTCGTCCTGTACTACGTCCGCCAGGCCATTGCTCACGACCCATATGTTCTTTTGTTCGGCAATGCTTTCATCACCGGCGGTCTGCGCCAACAAAAATAGGCTGTGAAAACCGCGATGGATAGAAACATCCCCTGGCTCGCCAGCATCATGGGTCAAACTCCAAAAGTGCGCAAAATTGCCGGGGCCAGAATCCGGGAGCAGAGCGAATAGTTTCTTGTAGTGGCTGGCGTTAACAGGGTCGATGCGAAATTCATCCGCTCCCAGCCGGTCGAAGGCGCTTGACTCCGGCCCCGCCAGCACCACGATAACATCATCGTTCGCCTTTCGTAATTCCTCCACAAATTCCGATTCCAGCTTGCCGCCACCGGCGAACACCATCCATGAGGTCGATGCTTTCTGCTGCACCACCGAGGGTTTCCAGGCCACCATTTGCTTCCAGGATGGTGCATAAAACCAATCCGCCATGTCGAGTTTCTTCGCGAGAAGAGCAGGCTGCGTTACCCCGGAGCGCGTCGGCCCAACAAAATACCGCTGTCTCTCGAAGGGATACGTCGGCAAAGAGATGCGGCGTGCTTCGGCCGCGCTGTATTGGCCGCGCCAATCCACCTCGACGCCAACTGTCCACAGCCTGCCGAGGGCCTCGAGCAGCAGCCGACTCTCGTGATCGTAGGGTTTCTGCCGGGTAAGCGAGGAAACGACGAAAGCAGTCGGTTTGTCTTGGCAACATAGCTTTACAAACGAAGAGAGCGATCGGCCCGGCCCAACCTCCAGGTAGACGCGTTCCGGAGAAGCAGTCAATGCGGTGAGTCCGTCCGAGAACCGGACGGTACTCCGCAGGTGTCGTGCCCAGCTCTCCGGATCGGTAACAATTTCATCTGTCGCCCATCCTCCCGTCAAGTTGGAAATGTACGGGATCTTCGGTGTCCCCAGTTTTATCTTTGCTATCTCGCGCTGGAATTGCGCGACAATCGGGTCCATCATCCCGGAATGGAATGCATGCGAGGTTGCAAGCCGCTGGCAAGAGATATTCTCTTTGACCAGCAGAGCTTCCACTGCGGCTATCTTTGCGGTGTCGCCAGAAACTACGCAACTCGACGGCGTATTGATGGCAGCGACCGATATGGTTCCATTGAAGAACGCTTCCAGTTGCTTCGCCGAGCAGGAAATCGCCAGCATGGTTCCAGGCTGTGTCTGCTGCATCAGCGCTCCCCGTTTTGCGACGATCGCCAGCGCATCATCGAGAGACAGTACACCGGACAAACAGGCGGCCACATATTCTCCGATGCTGTGTCCGATCATCGCCTCGGGAGTGATCCCCCAGTGCATCCAAACCTTGGCTAATGCGTATTCGGTGATGAAGAGCGCGGGCTGAGTGATATGCGTTTGAGCCAATTGCAGAGAGTCTGACTCCTCGAAGGGGCTGTCCGGATAGAGAATCGGCCTTAAGTCGATCCCGGAGCGCGCTCGCAGCAGTTCCACGCATTGATCGGCGTGCTCGCGGAAGACACGGTCCGTGCGATAGAGTCCCGCGCCCATCCCTGGATATTGAGCGCCTTGTCCCGGAAACATGAATACCACCGGGCGATTTCGCATGTCTGCGCGCGCAGTTACAAGTCCTTCGCCATTCGCCTGACTAAGCCGTTGGATCGCCTCCGTGACCGATTCGCAGACTACGGATCGCCGATAGGGAAATGCTTTTCTACCTACCTGAAGGGAATGGGCGATATTAGAAAGTCGAAGGTTGGGGTAGGTCTGGAGATGGTCTGCAATTCTGGCGGTTGAGCATTCCACTGCGGCCTGGGTCTTCGCGGAAAAAACCAGCAGATGGTGCTTGCGATCAGATGTTTCTGTATCGAGATCGGGCGCTTCTTCCAATACCAGATGAACATTTGTTCCGCCCATGCCTAGTGAGCTGACGCCCGCGCGCCTGGGAGTTCCTTCGGACTTCCACTCACTGAGACCGGTATTGACATAAAACGGACTGGCTTCAAAGCCGGCTTTGGGATTGGGAGTTTCGAAATTCAAGCTGGGCGGCAGGACCTTATGTTCCAACGCCAATACCGTCTTAATCAATCCGGCGATTCCAGCCGCGGCATCCAGGTGGCCGATATTCGTCTTCAGTGAACCGATGGCGCAAGGGACCTTCCGGCCGACACCAGAACGAAAAGCCTTTGACAAGGCAGTCAATTCGATAGGATCACCAAGCAGAGTTCCGGTGCCGTGTGCCTCCACATAAGTAATGGTCTCGGAAGGCACGCGGGCAAAAGCCAGGGCGGAGCGAATCACATCAGCTTGCGAATCGACACTGGGAGCCGTGTAGCCGACTTTGTTGGAACCGTCGTTGTTGACCGCCGAGCCCCGAATGACAGCTTGGATGGCATCGCCATCCTCGATGGCCTCGAAGAGCCGCTTCAGCACGACGACGCCGGCTCCGTGTCCGGCTACCGTGCCGTTTGCCCTGGCATCAAATGCCCGGCAGTGGCCATCCGGAGAAGCAATCCCACCCTCTTGATACAGATAACCGCTCTTGAAAGGAACGCCAATCGAGACGCCCCCAGCCAATGCAATATCGCATTCGTAAGTCATCAAGCTGCGGCACGCCATGTGAACTGCAACCAGAGAGCTGGAGCAGGCGCTTTGAACACACACGCTTGGGCCCTTCAGGTTCAACTTGTAGGAGACCCGCATGGCTATATGGTCTTTGTCGTTGCCGGTTAGGATCTGCAAAGGGTCAGAGGAATTCAGGATTTCCGGGTTGAACCACAGATTCCCCATGTACCGGCTCATGCTTGAACTGGCGTAAACACCGATCATTCCAGGATCGTCGGATGCATAGCCCGCGTCTTCAAGCGCCTCCCAGGCGCACTCGAGAAAGACGCGGTGCTGGGGATCGATCAATAGCGCTTCGTGTGGAGTAAGGCCAAAAAACTGCGCGTCGAAAAGATCGGCATCCGCCAAAGCACCCAGAGCTTTCACATAATTGGGTCGACGCAAAAGCTCCGGATCAACACCCTGCGACAAGAGCTCTTTCTCGGTGAAAAAGGAAATTGACTCAGTGCCCGCGCACAGATTCCGCCAAAACTGAATCAGATTCCCAGCCCCGGGAAAGCGGCCAGACTTACCGATGATGGCTATGCTGGCCGCATATTCCTCCTCGCGGTTAGTCAGCTTCACGTCGGCCTCCCTTTACCGCGGCGAAGGCTTGCAGTTGGCGGTCGGCACGCTCCAAGGCCGCCAATTCAAGCGCAGTATCGTCCTGGGGCCGTTCAAGATACTTGGCCAGCGCGGCAATCGTGGGATAGGTAAAAAAGTCGACCACCTTTATTCGGTCACTAAATCGACCAGCAAGCCGAGCTTGGATCTGCACGATCATGAGTGAATGGCCACCAAGATCAAAGAAGTTGTCTTCAGCGCCAACTTTGTCGATTTGCAAGAACTCCTGCCAGACTGCGGCAAGGTAGCGTTCTATCTCCGAGCGGGGCGCTAAACCGTTTTTTGCCACCCGCAACTCGACGCCTTCCACCTTGGGCAGGCGCTTCCGGTCTATCTTTCCGTTAGCCGTTAACGGCAGTTCTGCAATCTCTACGACCGTCGCGGGCACCATGGCCTCAGGCAGTTTCTGCCGGACATGCCTCTTCAGGTCAATTGCGTTTATCACCTGCCCCGCACGTGGCACTACATAGGCGACAAGCCGCTTGGCATTGTTCTCTTCCTCCACCGTCACGGCCGCCTGCCGCACTCCCTCATGCTCCAGCAATGCCGCTTCAATTTCCCCCAGCTCAATGCGGAATCCGCGAATCTTGACCTGTTGATCAGCCCGTCCCAGATACTCGAGCGTGTGATCGCTCCGCCAGCGCGCCACGTCGCCCGTTCGGTACCGCCGCGTTCCCGGCGCTCCCAACGGATCCGGAACAAACCGTTCCGCCGTCAGTTCCGGACGATTGAGATACCCTTGCGCCAATCCTGCTCCCGCCACATACATCTCGCCCGCCACGCCTACTGGAACAGGCTGCAGGTGTTCGTCCAGCACGTAGATTCGCAGGTCCGGAATGTTACCGCCAATGAGGCTTCCGCCAGGGTTTCGGGCCAGCTCTGCCGTCAATGGCAGATAGCTCACGTGCACCGTGGTCTCGGTGATGCCGTACATGTTGACCAGCACGGGCGCATCGTCGGGATAGCGTTCGTACCATTCCCGCAGTCGCCGCAAATCCAGCGCCTCTCCCCCGAAGATCACGGTGCGTAGAGTCAGGCGATTGCCGGCTTCGGGCATCTCCTGCTCGGCCTGCATCAACTGGTAAAAGGCTGAGGGTGTCTGGTTCAGGACGGTCACTCCCTGCTCCGCCAACAGTTTCAGAAATTCGGAAGGCGAACGGGTAATCGTTTTCGGTACGAGAACAAGGCGTCCTCCATACAGCAGCGCTCCCCAGATTTCCCAGACGGAGAAATCAAAAGCATAGGAGTGGAACATGGTCCACACGTCCTGCGGGCCAAAGTGGAACCAATGCTCGGTGGCCGCAAACAAACGTGTGACGTTTTCGTGCGTGATCACGACTCCTTTGGGTGTGCCGGTTGAGCCGGAAGTATAGATCACATAGGCAGGATGCTGAGGCACCAGAGCGGGAGCAGGATTGTGTTTCGCCGTTCGCTGGATTGCCTGCGTGATCTCCGCGGCGTCAAGGCAAAATACTTTTTCCCCCTGGGGCAACCGATCGCGCAAGGCAGTCGTGGTCAGCACCACCGCAGGGGCAGCATCGGCCATCATGTAGGCGAGGCGAGGCTGTGGATACTCAGGATCAAGCGGCAGGTATCCTCCTCCCGCCTTCAGTGTGGCCACAATGGCCACGACCATCTCCAGCGAGCGCTCCAGAGCAATGCCGACCATCGAGCCTACACCCACTCCAGATGCAATCAGGAAATGAGCCAGACGGTTCGCATACTCATTCAGTTCGGCATAGCTCAACGACACTTCGCCGAAAACGACTGCGGTTGCGCCGGGCGTTTCTCGCGCTTGAGCCTCAAACCACACCGTGAGTGTGGCCGAGGGAATGTTCTCCTTATGCGGGTTGAATTGTTCTAATAGCCCCTGCCGCTCCTCAGCGCTCAGAATGTCCAATTGGTGGATCGGTGCATGCGGGGCGGAGGTCATGCCCCTTAATAAACGAGAATAGTGCCCGATCATCCGCGTGATCGTTGCCGTCTCAAACAAGCCGGTGTTGTATTCAACGAAGCCTTCCATCCCGGAACCGGTCTCTGCCAAAACCAGCGATATTTCGAATTGAGCAGTGCCGGTAGTTACGCTAAAGGGGAGCATTTTCGCTGCCCCCAATTCCAAGGCTGTCCAAGGGACGTTCTGGAGAACAAACATCACCTGAAACAGAGGCGTGCGGGTCAGGTCCCGCTGCGGCAGGAGCACTTCCACCAGCTTCTCAAAGGGCACATCCTGATGGGCATATGCCTCCAAGGTGGTTTCCTTTACTCGCCGCAATAACTCAATCGCATCGGGCTGGCCCGAGAGATCGGTCCGCAACACCAGCGTGTTGAGGAAGAAGCCGATTAACCTTTCGGTCTCGGTCCGGGAACGTCCTGCGATGGGCGATCCCACCGCTATGTCATATTGTCCGCTGTAACGGCCAAGCAGCGCCTGAAAGGCCGCCAGCAAAATCATGTAGAGTGTGGCGCCTTGTTTCCGGCTCAAAGTCTTCAGCGCTTCCGTAAGTTCCATAGGCACGGTGAAGTGCATGGTTGCGCCGTCCTGGCGCTGCATTGGGGTCCGTGGTCGGTCGGTGGGAAGCATCAGCGGCTCGACTGCTGCCAGTTTTCGCTTCCAATACTCCTGTTGCTCCTCCAACAGCAACTCGCGCTGCCATGCGCTGAAGTCGGCGTACTGAATATCCAGCTCGGGCAGGGGAGAAGGCTGTCCGGTACTGAAGTTGTTGTAGATGGCCGAAACCTCGCGCACCAGTACGCCTATGGACCATTGATCACTCACGATGTGGTGCATGTTGAAGACCAGCACATGATCCTGGCTGGCCAGCCGCAGCAACTGCACTCGAAGCAGTGGTCCGCGCGCCAGATCGAAGGGTTGCTGCGCTTCCTTCAGCGCCAGCCGTCGAGCTTCCGCTTCACGCTCCGGCTCGGGAAGATGGCTAAGCTCCGTCACCGGCAATTCCACAGCGATGCTGGCATCGATGATCTGCTGCGGTTCACCATTCACGCTCACGAAGCGGGTGCGAAGCGACTCGTGCCGCCGCACGATCTCCCGCAGAGTTCGCTCCAACGACTCCAGATCCAGGGGACCTTTGAGCCTGACTGCGTCAGGCATGTTGTAGGCCACATTCTCCGGCTCAAGCTGGCTGATGAACCACAAACGCTGTTGTCCGTAAGACAGCGCCAGCTTCCCCTCGCGATCTACCCGGCGAATGGCCGTGGTTTGCAACCGTGACGCTCCCAAAGACTGGGACGAGCTTGTGGAACTTACAGCCAGATTTCCCTGCGCAACAGCCGCCGCCAATTCCTGAACCGTGCGATGGCGGAATAGCTGATCAATCGAAACATGAACGCCCAAATCCCGCAAACGCGCTGTCATCTTGAGACCGATCAGCGAGTCGCCGCCCAACTCAAAGAAATCATCGTGAATCCCGATGGGCGAGACTCCCAGCACTTCTGTCCATATGGGGATTAACAAAGCTTCCGTGGCGTTTGTTGGCGGCTCGATCGGACGGTCGAGATTGGGGCGAGCATAGATGCGCCCAGCCGCGCCTGCTTCTTCTTGGGGGGTATCGGCCTTCTTCAGCCGCGCCATCAAGGCCAAGTCTCGGGTGGAGATGATCGCTTGAGGACCGGGTTTGGCGCGCAACAGCCGTCGCAGCACCTCAACGGCTTCCTCCGGCCTGATGCCGCCAAGGGCTGTACCGGTGGCGGATGGGGAGGTTCCATCCGGCTCATCCCACGCGTCCCAGTTGATCGAGAGCGTGAAACAACGATTGCGGAAGAAGTTGCGCCGGGCAAGGGAATCGAGAAAAGCATTGGCTGCCGCGTAGTCCGCTTGCTCCGCTTCGCCAACCACTGAGATCAAAGAGGAGCAGAACACCATAAAGTCCAGATCGTCTCCAGCCAATACTTCGTTGAGCACAAGCGCGCCCTCGATCTTAGGCGCAAGGATGGCGGCGATGTCGTTGCGAGTTTTTGACGCAATGGGTCCTCTCTGGGAAAAGCCCGCAGCATGAATCACACCATCGATTTTGCCCCAGACCTCCTGCACCTGATTGCGGAGTTCATACATCTGATTCTGGTCTGCAACATCTGCGTTGGAGATAAGGACTTTGGCCCCACTCTGCTCCCAGACGCGGATGCGGTTTATCTGCTGGACCGCGGGATCGCCGGCGTGGGTCGCAGGCCAGGTGTCCCAGTGCTCCCGTGACGGGAATGGACGACCGTCAACCAGTACAACAGACGCGTGGGCGTCAGAGGCCAGCCATTCTGCAAATTGAAAACCAACATCATTCAGCCCGCCCGTGATCAGGTAGACGCCACGCTCACGAACCAATTCCGGACCACCTGCTTCGAGATGAACCGGGTCAAAGGTCTGAATCCAGCGGCGTGCCCCGCGGTAACTCACAACCGGCTGCTGCTCCTTTGATTCCAACTCGGCGACCAGTTGATCGAGCAAAGAATGTTCGGTCGGTGAGCCCTCGGCTGGCACGTCGATATCGACACTCTTACAAGCAAAATCAGGCAGTTCCCACGGAATTGTCTTGCACAAACCCAGCAAAGTCGCTTTGGCAGGGGAGAGACTCTCGTTTCCGGTGATCTCGTGTAAGCCGCTGGACACTATCATGCACTGGACGGGTTCAATGCCTGTCTCTGCCGTAGCTGCCTGCACCAGGTGCAACGGACTATAAAGAGCAAAGTCCAGATCCTGTTCCAACGACTTATTCTGGCCGACATTCCAGAGGTGAACGATTTTTGCCGGGAACTGTCCTTCCTCTCTCAGGATGGAAAAGAGCGCATCGTAATCGCCTCGAGCGGCCGGGTCGATGGTATAAGTCCGGTCATCAACTTTGGCAAATTCCTGGCCAGCGACCACGGTTACAATGTTGTACCGCTTTTGTTGGAGTTTCAGGGCGAGCTTCTCTGCCATTCCCGAGTTGCCGTCGAACATTAGAACTGTACTGTTCGCTGAAACGCCGGCTTCCGAGCCCGAAGCGACCCGTGCCGTTTCCTTCCACGACGGCAGATACAACCAATCAGTTAGTTTTCTTCGGGAGGTGTCAGGACGCGAACGGCGCGAAGCCGGCGCGTCAACCCAGAAACGCTGGCGCTCAAAGGGATAGGTTGGCAAGGGAAGTCTTCTGCGTTTCTCGCCGGACGCAAACGCGTTCCAATCAATATTTGCGCCGCGAAGCCAGAGCTGGCCCAAGGCCGTGAGCACATGCTTTACATCCGATTCCCCATCGTGAGAATCCGGCAGTGAGGTCAGCATCACCGGCAGAGCCGGCTTGGCTATCGTCTGGCGAACTGCGGTGCTATTGGTATGACCAGGCCCAACCTCCAGGGTCAGCCGCTCGCCTCCATCGCACAAATTCCGAAGCCCCTGGGCAAACTGAACGGTTCCACGCAGTTGTTTGCCCCAGTATGCGGGATCAGTGGCCTGTTCAGCGGTGATCCAATCACCTGTAAGGTTGGAGAGATAGCGCGTTCGTGGAGCGTTCAACCGAACCTTTTGCACTTCGCCGGTAAACTGCCCGATGATAGGTTCCATCATGGCTGAATGGAAGGCGTGAGACGATTGCAGGCGACGATGCGCAACCTGCTGCTGGACCAATTCTTTTTCGGCCAGTGCCAAAGAATCGAGTGGGCCCGTCAACACGCAAGAGCGGGAGCCATTGATTGCGGCCAACTCCAGCCCCGTCTTCAGGCAGCGCTGGACTTCCTCCTCGGAAGCCGCCACGGCAAGCATTCCGCCGCGCGCACAACCGTGCATCAGGCGGCCACGAACCGCAACCAGGTTCAAAGCATCTTCGAGAGAAAACACGCCCGCAAGGCATGCGGCCACGTATTCGCCAATGCTATGCCCGAGCATACTCTCCGGCAGAAGACCCCAGGACATCCACATCTTGGCCAGAGCATATTCAACGACAAAGAGCGCGGGTTGAGTGGTTCGAGTTTCCCGCAACTCGGTTTCTGCCCATAGATATTCCTTCGAACTGGGATAGAGCACGCTGCGCAGGTCTAACTGCAGATTCGGCCGAAGCCGTTCCGAACATTCGTCCACCAGTTCACGGAAGAGTGGCTCATGGGCATAGAGATGTTTGCCCATGTTGACATATTGCGATCCTTGCCCTGGAAACAAGAACGCTACTCGGCAACCCGCGCGGGAAACAACCGAACTCGGGAGGGACTTTGTGTGACGGCCTCTCAGTGTTTCAGTTGTATCCGCAAGACTCTCCGCCACCACAAAGCAGCGATGGGCAAAGGCTGCGCGCCCCACTTGAAGCGTGTGCGCAACATCCGCAAGGCCGACGGAATCATGTTCATGTAAATATGCGCCCAGGTTTTCGGCTGCAACTTCCAGGGCTGTGGCTGTTTTCGTGGACAGCAATACCAACTGCCAGGGACGGCACGCAGTTATGGAATCGTCCGATGGGGCCTCTTCCACAATGACATGAGCATTGGTGCCACCGATGCCAAATGAACTTACACCAGCCCGCCGGGGCGCATTTTCTGTATTCCACTCCTTAAGCTTCGCATTCACATAAAAAGGGCTATGGGGGAAATCAATTTTTGGATTGGGTCTTTCGAAATGGAGAGTGGGGGGAATCAGTTTGTGTTCAAGCGCCAGCACGGTCTTGATCAAACCCGCAATACCGGCAGCAGCATCGACGTGGCCGATGTTGGGTTTCAGTGAACCAATCGCGCAAAAAGCATTCTTCTCCGCGCCCGCCCCCCGGTATGCTTGCGTGAGGGCGGACACTTCAATCGGGTCGCCCAAGGATGTTGCCGTTCCGTGTGCTTCAAGATAAGTGATGGTCTCGGGACTCACACCCGATTCGAGCAGCGCCAGCCGGATTACGTCGCGCTGGCCAGTAACGCTAGGCGCGGTATAACCAACCTTGCTGCCGCCGTCGTTGTTGATTGCGGAACCCTTGATCACGGCACGGATGTGGTCTCCATCGCGCAGTGCGTCTTCCAACCTCTTAATCACAACAATTCCCCCCCCATTACCCCTCACCGTGCCCTGGGCGCGCTCGTCGAACGTGCGGCAATGACCATCGGGAGAGACGATTCCCCCTTCCTGAAAAATATCGCCGACGGTCTGCGGAGTCTGAATTGCGATTCCGCCAGCCATGGCAATGTCGCATTCATGAGTCAATAGCGCCCGGCACGCCATGTGGACTGCTACCAGGGAGGTTGAACAGGCAGTCTGTACAGTCACGCTGGGGCCGGTCAAGTCCAGTTTGTACGACACTCGCGTGGCCAGGAAGTCATTGCCGTTGGCGAACAACAGGGGAGCTGTATCCTTGAAGGACAGATCATCCGTCAACAAATTCAAAAAATAGGTACCCACGCCGCCACCTGCATAAACTCCGATCTTGCCTGAATAACTCTTGGCTGTGTACCCGGCATTCTCCAGTGCTTCCCAGGCGCATTCCAGGAAAATCCTCTGCTGCGGATCGATCAACTCAGCTTCGCGGGCGCTGATGTCAAAAAATCTGGCGTCAAAAAGGTCAACATTCGCCACCACGGTGCCACGTTTAACGTAATTGGGAGAAGAAAGGAGTTCCTCGCCAATGCCCGCAGCCCGCAAGTCTTCATCGGAAAAGTCGACGATCGACTCAACCCCCGCCTGGAGGTTATGCCAGAATTCTTCAATATTGTTAGCGCCGGGTAATCTGCAAACCATCCCCACAATCGCGAACTCTCTTGCGCTGCTTCTCGTCTGTTCTGTTTTGACTATTTCATCCGGGTAAACCGGTGCAACCTTCTCGGGAATGGTTCGTTCGGCCTCTAAGAGCTCTGCTAGCGACCGGATTGTCGGATATTGGAACAGCTCGACGACCGTCAGGTTCACGCCAAAAGCGTCTTGCAAGGCCGTATGGACCTCGGGAATTATCAGTGAATTGCCGCCGAGCTCAAAAAAGTTCTGCTCCACCCCCACTTCGTCAATTTTTAGGACCTGTTTCCAGATGTCTGCGATGATCCTCTCCGTCTCGCCAAGCGGCAATTTTGCCTGGTCATCGGACTTGGGCATGGCTTCGATCGCCGGCAATGCCTCGCGATCCAGTCGTCCGTCGGCACAAATCGGTATATTCTCCAGCACAACCAGTTCTGAGGGCACCATGTATTCCGGCAGTATTCGCTTCAGTTGTGTCCTAAGGTTCTCGCGCCATTTCTGCTCCCACGCTTCACCCCTCTCGACATTTGCTGCGGGAATGATGTAAGCAACCAGCCTGGCGTCCGTCGCGTCGACCGTCACCACCGCATCGTCCACTTCGGCCTGTTGCTGTAACACGGACTCAATCTCACCCAGTTCGATCCGACGGCCTCGGATTCTCATTTGCCGGTCCCATCGCCCCAGGAAGTCCATCTGGCCGTCGTGGCGATAACGCCCCAAGTCTCCGGTGCGGTACAACCGCTCTCCTCCTGCGTCGCTAAAGGGATTTGGTAGGAATCGGCTGGCCGTTGAATCGGCTTGATTCACGTATCCTCGCGCCAGCCCGGCTCCTGCCACATACAACTCCCCTGCCACGCCGATGGGGACGGGCTCCATGTGCTGATCCAAAACATAGACTTGCGTGTTCATCACCGGATTGCCAATCGGGACAGCGCCATCTTCCCGGCGTCCCGGCAAGAGTGCCTGGGTGGAATAGCCGGTGTGCTCCAAATGCCCGTAGTGGCTGAAGACCCGTTCTATGCGGCTCTCTCCATAGATCTTTTGCGCCAGTCCTGGAGGCACTGCTTCTCTGCCGAGATTGATTGTTCGCACTGACTCCGGCACGCCTTTCAGCCGCACCAGTTCCCGCATGGATGAGGGTGCCATTTGGATCAACTTAACCTGGTCGTGCTCCGCGATCTTCGTCAGATCAAATGGGTCCTCCGCCACAAAGACCGTACCCCCGCTACACAAGGGAGCAAACATCTCGAAAAGGGACTCCTTTGAGTCGACAGGGCTTGACGCGAGCACTCCAGACAAGTCTTCCGCCGGAAATGCGGTCTGAGTCCACTGCAACATTGCAACTGCGTTGCTATGTTGGATGGCCACACCACTCGGCGTTCCAGACAGATCCGAACCGTAGATCACACAAGCCAGGTTTTCCGGGACAGCGCGGTTCATATTCCGCGAACTCTGCCGGCTGATCTGGTCCCACTGTTCGTCCAGCAGGACCACGTTGCCTGCATAGTGCGGAAACTGAGACAACAGTGCCGGCTGGGTTATCAGCACTTGTGGTTTCACAGCCTCGAGCAGAAGGTCTGAGCGGTGCGACGCCGCTCTTGGATTCAAGGGCACATAGGCCCCTCCCGCTTTCAGGACTCCCACGATTCCTACCAGCATCTCCAGGCCGCGCTCCACGCAGATCGCCGCCTGCACCTCAGGACCGACGCCCAGCGTCTGCAAATAGTTGCCTAACTGGTTGGCGCGCTGGTTGAGTTCCTCATATGTCAACCACTGCCCTCGATGGCAGGCAGCTTGCGCTTGTGGCGTTCGCTCCACCTGTTCCTCAAACAGCTCATGGATGCACCGCGATGCAACAACTGCCCCGGTCTGGTTCCAGTCGAACAGCAACTGGTGACGCTCGGCCTGCTCCAGCAGCGGCAACGTGGAGACGCAGTGCCTTGGGTCGTGCACCATCTCTCGCAGGACCTGGTTGTAGTGCCGCAGCATCTGACTTATGGTTTCTCGCTCAAACAGGTCGGTGCTGTACTCGATGAATCCGTAAAGATTTTGCGGGCCCTCCTCGATTACCAGACTCAGGTCGAACTTCGCTCCCGGGGCGGCGGAGGGAAGCAAGGTCATCTCCACGCCGTGCAACTGCATGGTTCGCACGGCAGTATTCTCGAATACCATGGCCACCTGAAATAACGGATTCTGACTGAGGTCCCGGTGCGGCTCCAATTCGTCAACCAACTTCTCCAAGGGGACGGTCTGGTGCGCATAGGCCGCCAAACATAGCTCTCGTGTGCGGCGCAAGACCTCGCCAACTGGAGGGTTGCCGCTCAAATCGCCGCGCAACACTAGAGTATTCACGAAGAAGCCAATGAGCGCCTGCAACTGAGGATGGGCCCGATTGGCAATCGGTGAACCCACCGTGATGTCCGCCTGGCCACTGTAGCGCGCCAAGAGAATCTGAAACCCCGCCAGCAGCGCCATGAACAGTGTTACTCCATGCTCCTGGCTCAGAGTCTTCAAACCAGCGCTTACCTCGGCCGGGAGCTTCCATTCCTCTGTTGTTCCGCGAAAACTTTGCACGGCAGCCCGAGCATGGTCCGCGGGCAATTCCAATACCGGGAGATCGTGCAACTGCTGCTTCCAGTATTCCAATCCTTCTGTCAGCCTTCCGGTTTCCGACATCTCCCGCTGCCACACCGCATAATCCGCATACTGGATTTCCAAATCCGCAAGCGGCGACGGATTTCCCTTGCTGTACGCGTCATACAATGCCGACAGTTCGCTGACCAGCACTCCCACTGACCATCCGTCGAAGACGATGTGATGGATTGTCACCAGCAATATGTGTTCCTGGTCGCCAATTCGCAAGAGCCGAACCCGAAACAAGTCGCCTTCACTCAATACAAATGGACGGGCCGCTTCTTCCTTCAGCTCACGATTCACACGTTCCTCTGCCGCCATTCCGGAGATCGGATCCCGCAGATCCAGTTCGTGCAACTCAAATCTCGCGTTCTCGCATATCTGCAGTTGCGGCTTGGCACCCACCTGCACGAACCTGGCGCGCAAAATTTCATGCCTCCGGACGATTTCCTGGAAGCTCTGCCGCATCGCCTCTTTGTTCAAATCGCCTTTCAGGCGCACCGCTCCGGGCAGGCTGTAAGCAACGCCACTGGAGCTGTAGCGATCAACGAACCAAAGGCGTTCCTGCTGGGAAGAGAGGGGCAAAGCTCCCTTTCCGTTGATCGGAACAATCGGCTGAAACGTGGAAGGCTGCACTCGGTTTATGACTCTATCCACGCATGCGGACAAATCTTTCAAGATGGGGAATTCAAAAATGCTGCGCAAGTCGAGTTCGCGATGAAATACCTGCTTGAGCCGCGAAGATAACTGTGTCGCCAGCAAAGAATGTCCGCCTAGATCGAAGAAATTATCTTCTTGTCCAATGTTCGAAGCTCCCAGCAAGCTGGCCCAAATACCCGCAATTAACTCCTCGGTAGGGGTTAGCGCCGGGGCGCTGCCCTCTTTAGTTCCTCCCTGGCTTTCCGGCTCGGGCAAGGCTTTCTGGTCCACTTTGCCGCTGGCCGTTCGTGGCATTTTTTCCAGGAAGACAAACGCGCCAGGCACCATGTGTTCCGGCAATTTGTTCTTGAGGTGATTGCGTAATTCGCTTGCGGAGACCGACGTTTCGGGCTGCGAGACCACATAGGCAATCAAACGTGGGCTGCCTTCCTGGTCGTGTCCGGCTATGACTGCGGTTTGTTGCACTGCCGCATGCCGTCCTAACGCACTTTCGATCTCCTCCAATTCCACACGGTAGCCACGGATCTTTACCTGCCGGTCGGTCCGCCCCAGATACTCCAGGTTTCCGTCGCTCCACCACCGTCCCCGGTCTCCACTCCGATACAACCGCTCTCCCGGCGTCTTCGCAAACGGGTTGGGCACAAATTTCTCCGCGGTCAACTCCGGCCGATTCAAATAGCCGCGCGCCAAACCATCCCCGCCAATGCACAGTTCCCCCGGCACCCCTGCAGGCATTTGTTGACAACGATGGTCCAGCACATAAACCTGAGTATTGGCAATCGGCTTCCCGATAGGAACGGTTTCCTTGCCGGTCAGATCCCCTGTAAAGGTGGACTGAACGGTGGCCTCGGTCGGTCCATAAGTATTTAGAAGCGTTGCAGAAGATTTGTCGGGCCACGATTTCACCAACTCGGGCCCCAGCGCCTCTCCGCCGCTAATCACGAGCCGAAGGGAGGTCCAGGCTGCAATTCCGGGAGTGAGAAGCAGAGCCTGTAACAACGACGGCGGCAGATCGATACATGTGACTTCCTGCCTTCCGACCAACTTCACGAGATAGTCGAGGTCTCGCTCACCGCCAGCACGAGCTGCGATGACCCGGGCGCCCGCCAATAAGGGCGCGAAGATCTCCCCGATTGAAGCATCAAAGCTGACTGAAGCCTTCTGTAGAAACGCGTCAGAATCCGACAACTGGAATGCGCGGATTTGCCAACCTAGCTGATTGCACACGGCGCCATGAGACACGGCTACACCTTTGGGCCTTCCGGTAGAGCCCGAGGTGTAAATCACGTATGCCAGGTTGTCTGGATTGATCGTCAGGGGCGGGTTGCTATCGTCCTGATGCGCGATCTGTTCCCCGTCAACATCGAAATTCACGATGTGCGCCACGCCCTTTGGCACCGCTTCTGCCGCTTCTCCGCAGGTAAGCAACAGCTTGAGCTCCGCATCGTCGATCATGAATTTGAGACGATCGAGCGGATAGTTTGGATCGAGAGGGACATACGCTCCACCTGCTTTAAGAATTCCCAGCAATCCGATAATCATCTCCAGCGATCTTTGGACACAGATGCCGACGCGCACTTCCGGCCCGACACCCAAATCCCCCAAATGATTGGCCAACTGATTGGCGCGCCGGTTTAGATTCGCATACGTGAGTTGCGACTCTTCATAGACGATCGCCACCGCGTCCGGCGTTCTCCTCGCCTGTTCCTCCAGTAACTCCGCCAGACATTTCTTCCTCTGGTACTCAATGCGGGTGTTGTTCCACTCGACTAGCAGTTGCTGTTTTTCGATCTCACTTAAGATTCCAATTTCGCCGATCCTGCGCTCGACGCCATCTACTATCTCTTCCAGCAGAATCTCATAGTGCCTCAGCAACCGTCTCATGCGTTCTGCATCAAATAATTCGGTGCGGTACTCTAGAGACAACTCCAGCCCGTCCTCTTGCTCGCGCACCGCTAAAGTGAGTTCAAACTCCGCGGTGCCCGTTTCCAATATCCTGGGCGTGGCTTCAAGCCCATTCCACGGCAGTTTGGGCAACGGAGCGTTCTGGAGCACAAACATGGTTTGAAAGAGAGGGGTACGCCTGAGGTCGCGGGTTGGATTTAAAGCTTCGACTAAACGCTCAAAGGGGATATCCTGATGAGCGTAAGCCTGCAATGAAACCTCGCGTATCTGCCGTAACAGCTCAGCTACGGAAGAGTCTGCCGACAATGTGGTGCGCAACACCAATGTGTTGAGAAAGAAACCTATGAGTGGTTCAATTTCCTGCCTGTTACGGTTGGCAACGGGCGAACCACATGCGATGTCCGTGCGGCCAGTGTAGCGATACAGCAGAATCTTAAAACCTGCCAACAAGGTCATAAATAGCGTGACGTCCCGTTGACGGCTGAGAGACTTCAATTTCCCGACTAGAGGCTGTGACAGACGTGACACTTCTGTGGCTCCGGCCAGCATTGGCATACCTGGATATGGCCGGTCAGTGGGCAGGTCCACTGCTTCAAGGTCCGCCAACTGGTGTTTCCAGTATTCGAGTTGCCTTTCCAGCAGGTCCCCTTGCAGCCATTCTCGTTGCCACGCCGAAAAATCAGCGTATTGTATCGGCAAAGGCTGCAACGGCGAAACCGCGCCCCTACTGAAGGCGTCGTACAATACGCCTAACTCACGAAGCATGATTCCCAATGACCAACCGTCACAAACGATGTGATGGAAAACAACCAACAAGACATGATCCTGACTGGTGATCCCGAAGAGTGACGCCCGAATCAGCGGACCATGGCTCAGATCAAACGGTTGCCGCGCCTGCAGGTGCAGGACTTGAGCCAACTCATCCTCACCGATCTCGACCACGGCAACCGCCAGTTCTGTTTCTGCCGCAATACTTTGTATCGGGCTATTGCCGGCTTCAGGAAAACTGGTGCGCAGAACCTCATGGCGTACAACGATCTCTTGCAGACTGGCCTTAATCGCTTCAATGTTCAATGCCCCCCGGAGCCGCAGGGCTACAGGAACGTTGTACAAACCGGTTTCAAACTCATACCGGCTCAAGAACCACAGGCGTTCCTGACCAAAGGAGAGTGGAAGAGGGTGTTGCCGCGAACAACGCTGCAATGGAGGCGTTTCGATGCTTGTCGAGCTCGCCAGGCGGCGGGCCAATCCAGCAATAGTTGGGGTCTCAAACATTGCCCGCAGCGGCAATTCCACTTGAAACACTTCTCGGATGCGGGACATTACTTGAGTCGCGAGCAATGAGTGCCCGCCCAGCTCAAAAAAATTCTCCTCCACCCCCACTTGTTCCACGAGCAGCACTTCCGCCCAAATTCCCACCAGGATTTCTTCCACTTCGCCGTGCGACGCTCTTCCTCTTATCTCGCCCCGCTGCGGCTCCGGCAGTGCATTACGATCTACCTTTCCGTTGGGAGTTTTCGGGAGACTTTCCAACACCACGAACTGTGACGGAATCATGTATTGCGGCAGTCGCTCTTGCAGGTGCGCACGGACTTCGTCTACGCTCATCTGCATGCCGGCATTTGCTACCGCATAAGCGACGAGGCGCCGGTCATTGCCGTTTTCTTTCACCACAACAACCGCCTCTCGCACTGACTCACACTGGCACAAACTGGCCTCGATCTCTCCCAGTTCGATGCGATAGCCGCGAAGTTTCACCTGTTGGTCGGCGCGGCCCAGATATTCCAATTGTCCGTCTTCATGCCACCGCACCATGTCTCCCGTGCGGTACATCCGCGCTCCATTGTTCTTGCTGAAGGGATTGGGCAAGAAGCGTTCGGCCGTCAAGCTCGCGCGCTTCCAGTAACCGTGAGCCACACCGTCTCCTCCGATATAAAGCTCACCCACTATCCCTACCGGAACCAGTTCCTTCTCCTGATCCAGTACGTATAACTGAGTGTTTGCGACGGCGTGTCCGATCCTCACCAGTTCTTCCGCCCTGACGGTTGTCCAGCTGGAATAGGTGGTGGTCTCACTTGGCCCATAAAGGTTATTGACATGCTTTATGTTGCCGGCCTTGTATACCTGACTAACTAAACTCTCTTTCAACGCTTCTCCCGCGAGATTTACAGTACGAACGCTTTCAGGCAACGGTCCCTGCTGGATCAATTTAGCGATGGCTGACGGTACGGTGTTGATAAGGCGCGTTGGGTACAGTGGATGTTCGTCGTCCAGGTGTTCCCACCAGTCCAACAGATCGTCCGCCAACACCACCGTGCCACCACAACTCAAGGTTGCCCACAATTCGAAAACGGAGAGGTCGAAGCAAATCGAAGTCGCCGCCAGCACCCCGTCAAACTCTTTTTTCGTAAAGGCGCTCTTTGCCCATGCCACGAACGACATCGCATTGCGATGGGCCAGCATTACTCCTTTCGGTACTCCAGTCGAGCCGGACGTGTAGATCATGTACGCCACTTGCCCGCTGCTCAGTGCCTCGTCGAGGTTTTCAGGGTTCTCTTTCTCGATTTGCTCTGTTTCCTCATCGACGCACAGAATCCTCGACGGTGTCTCACCGACTCGTTCACGGAGGCTATTTTCCGTGAGCACCATCGTTGTAGCGGCATCTTGCAGCATGAATTGCAGTCGTTCTTGCGGATATTGCGGATCCAGCGGCACATAGCCGGCTCCTGCTTTCCAGGCACCCAGCATGGAAACGATCATCTGCGGTGAGCGGCGCATGAAGATTCCCACCAAGTCTCCCTTGCCGACTCCCATGCGACGTAGATATCGCGCCATGCGGTTTGCCTGGGCATTCAACTCGTCATAGCTAAGTCCACGACCTCGATGAGCGATGGCAGTCTTAGACGGAATCAATTGTGTTTGTTTCTCAATTTCCTGGTGGACACACCGCTGCCGATCGTATTCAAGCTCCGTCTGGTTGAAGTCTTCCAATAGTTTCGTACGTTCGCTTTCGCTAAGAATTCCTAATCGGCTCACCAATGTCTCCGGATCGGAGACAATCGCTTCCAGCAGTGCTTGGAAGATCTCAGCCCAGCGCGCGATCGTACGTCGCTCGAACAAGTCGCTGTTGTATTGCCACGCTCCTGAGAGTCCTTGTGGCCCTTCTCCAGCAGTCAACACCAGGTCAAACAATGCCGCTTGCTCCGGAACAGGTACCGGCTCCACCTGCAGGCCGCCAAATCGAAGTTGCGCTCCTGGTTCTTCTACAGCAAGTCGCACGAAGTCTTCTGAGTTCCCGTAAGTCTTTTGAAAAACAAACATGGTCTGAAAAACAGGGGTGGCGGACGAATCACGCGCGATTCCCAGCCTTTCAACCATTAAAGCGAAAGGATAAAGATCATGGGACAAAGCCCCCACCACCTTGTTGCGGATCTGGAAAAGCACTTCCTTGAATGACTGCGTGCGCTCAAATGTCGCCCGCAGCGGGACTGGATTCACAAAATAACCAACGACACCCGCTAGCTCTGCACGTGGCCTCCCGGTTGTCGGACAGCCCACCACGATTTCCTTTTGGCCGCTTAGGCGGTGCAGCATTACTTCAAAAGCCGCCAACAAGGTTACAAACGGGGTGGTCTGTTCCGTGGCGCCAAGCTGTTTCAGCTTGTCGCATAGAGTGTGGTTGAGGACAAATGGATAAGAGGAGCCGCGAAACGTCTGTAGTGGCGGCCGCGGATGATCTGTCGGCAAGTTGAGAGGAGCGAGTTCGCCATAAAGCTCGTTCTTCCAATACGACCAAAGTCGCTGCCCTTCGGGTCCGGTTAGTTGCTGCTGCTGCCATGCAACAAAGTCGGCGTAACTGTAATCGGCTGCCGAGACTTGTAGGTCAACTCCTATCTGTCGCTGTTCGTAGAGTTCTCCCAACTGCTCGAAAAGCAACATGAGCGACCACAAATCGCTGACGATGTGGTGCACTGCCACATGCACAACATAATCTCTGTCAGCTAGACGATAAACGTGCACACGAAACAATGGACCTTCAGAAAGCCGGAATGGCATTTGGTTCTGAGAAACTAGTTTTTGTTGCAATTCTGCATCGCTCCAGCTCGCGGCGTCGTAATACTCAAAGCTGGCTTCAGCGTTATCTTCGACCTGCTGAACCAGTTCTCCTCCGGCCTCAATGATTGTTGTGCGCAAAGATGGGTGGCGGTCTACCAGTGCTTGAAAAGAAGCTCGTAGTGATTCCAGGTCTATGGAAGATCTGATCCGGAATGCCCGTGAGATGTTATAAGCGGCACTTTCCGGAGCCATCTGATTTACAAACCACAGGGCGCGCTGGCCGTAAGAAAGCGGATATCTCGCGGGCTGCTCAGTCTCGCGCCGGCTCACATGGGGCCGCATACCTTTTGTTGCGCGTCCAACGATTTCCGCGATGCTCAAATCGCTAAAGAAGTCCGCGATCTCTACCTCGACTTCAAACTCAGTCTGCAGCTTGTGAGCGAATTCGATCGCGGCCAGTGAATCCAGACCATAGGCTGTAAATGGCTGTTGCAGGTCGACGCGCTCCAGATCGATTCCTTTGGTGCGCGCAATTTCTGAACCCAGCCACGAAGCCAACTCGTTCGGTGCGGGGAGATTGTGCTTGCCGTTGGAAGGTTGGGTCGAAATCCGTGCGGGCGGTTCTCCCTCGTACCACTCTCTCAGGGCATGGAGTTCCTTATTCAGGAATGCGGCTCTACATGCATGGCGCTGGATTTTGCCGCTGGAAGTCTTGGGAATCGTGCCTTTTCTTATCAGCACAACCGCGTACGCTTGGAGTTCATGATTAGCGACGATGGTTCGCGAGATGAGTTTTAGGATTGCGTCGAGATCACTGTCTCTATCGCTGCCTTCTTTGCTAACAGCAGCTTCTTGCACGACTACGAGCCGCTCCTCATTTTCAATCTCCAGCGAGAAAGCTGCTCCACAACCGGGCTGCAGGATTGGGTCGCTTTGCTCGACCGTCAGTTCTATGTCTTGCGGATAATAATTCTGGCCACGAATGATCAAGAGATCCTTCAAACGCCCGGTCATGAATAGTTGACCGCCTGCCAGAAAACCCAAGTCTCCCGTTCGCAGAAACGGACCTTCGTCGGTCCCGAGGATCCGCGCGTTGAATGTTTCCTCGGATTCTTTCGCCTTACGCCAGTATCCCTGGGCGACGCTCGGACCTTTTACCCATATCTCACCGACCTGATCGGCGGGACACAGTTGCAGCGAATCCGGCGAAACGATTCGCAACGTTTGTTCCACGGGTGGGCGGCCACAAGCAACTAGCGTTTTTTCTCCTGGACGAGATGTCTTTGCTCCATTATTCGCGCCACCATTGGCGCCATGCCGCGCAGTTGTCACTCCGTTCGCATCAAGACCTCCGCTCACAAAAAGAGTGGCTTCAGCCAAGCCATAGCATGGAACGAAGGCTTCTCGCCGAAAACCACAGTCGGCAAACTGCGCCGTGAATCGGTTCAGCGTTTCAAGCCGCACTGGTTCCGCGCCGTTGAAAGCAACCCGCCATGAACTCAGGTCGAGTCCGTTTCGGTCCTCAGGACGGATTTTGCGAATGCAGAGTTCATAGGCAAAGTTTGGCCCTCCGCTGGTCGTGGCCTGATAGCGGGAAATCGCCTGAAGCCAGCGAAGTGGACGCTGCAGAAAGGCGACCGGCGACATCAAGATGCAGGGCACTCCTGCGTACAGCGGTTGCAGTACATTCCCGATTAGCCCCATGTCGTGATAAAGCGGCAGCCATCCCACAATTGAGCTTCCGGGCCCGGTGCCGAAGGCTCTCTGAATCATTGCCTCGTTATGCAGAATGTTTGCGTGGCTTACCATGACCCCTTTGGGAGTAGCGGTGGAGCCGGACGTGTACTGCAAGAACGCGATGTCTGCGCCACTTAGGGCCGGTGGGATCCAGAGTTCGCCGCGATGGGCCGGCAGGGCATTCGTGTCCATCCACTTCACCTGTTCGCCTGCCGATGCCGCCACCAGATTGCGGACCGCGGGGGATCCGGGCCCGGCGGTCAAAACCACGGAAGGCTGGGTGTCCGCCACAACCGATTCCACCCGCGCATTTCCTTTGCCTTTTCCGTTCAAACGGGGCGCATAAATGGGAACCGCTATCACACCGGCGCAGAGACAACCGAAAAAGGCAACAATGTAGTCCAACTCCGAAGAGTCCAGCAGCAAAGCCCGTTGACCTGCCGCCGAAATCGTTTGCAATTCGGCGGCGATCTGCCGTGCTCGCCGGTCGAGTTCGCCGTAGGTGAGGGTGGCTTTCTCTTCTTCACCATCGGCCAAGAACCTGTACGCAACATCGTTCTTCTGGGTCTCTGCCCTGAACCGCAGCACATCAATGATTGTTGCGGTCGACTTCTCATCAGATGTCGTTGTTGCTACTCTCAACTTCCACCTCCCAGTTACTCACCGGTACTGGCAGTTTCGCCCAGGCAGAGATTCTTGATATCCATCACGCGTTGAAGGTGCGCGGTCAATCTCGATTTGGAAACAAATCGTGATTGGAAGGAGACTGTACTCCGGACTCACCGAGGTTCAATGATAAGAACCAGGCAACGGTGAATTGTGCGTAAGTTTCCGCCAAAGAAGCCACAACAGCCTCTTAAACACCATGCCCTGCGGACGACGCTACTACCTTCGAATGTCCGGCCACAACCAACCTACCGTATGAGCGAGACCTCGACGAAAGGGACAGGGAAGTCCGGGCCCTGCGCCTTACGCACGACTGGAGTGACTGGCCGAGTTGATTCTTGAGGGAAAGTGGTCTGCGCGTTGAGCCGTGGAGTTGCCGTCGGAGGCGAAGGCGCTTAGCGCATCGGTGTTATCGGAATCCTATGCCACGATAGTCATTCGTCGTGGCGACTACGACGCTGGAGATCTCTCAGCAATTTACGCCATCAAGCTTTATCCCGGAAACGGATCGCTGCATCCGAACAGCATGATTATCCGAGGCGTCATGACTACGATTCATCTCTCTAGGCTGCGCTGACCGCTCCCAGACGCCGGCGCGAACCGCTGGCGAGGCGAACACCAGCGCACTTTAGGTGTCGCATAGAATGTTCCCGGGTTCAGACAAGTTCGGATAAAATTTACACACGTCCGGAGGTTCGCTTCGGCACGCAATTCGGGAGAAAACGGTGCCTCCAGTCATTCGTTTGGCCCAGGAATCAGACGCGGACCGGCTGCTCAATATCTATGCCCCAATTGTGAATGAGACAGCCATCTCTTTCGAACTCGTACCTCCCACGGTGGCTGAGTTTCGGCAACGTATTAGCAACATCCTGTCGTCGCACAACTGGCTCATCATTGAAGAAGGGAATTCGATTCTGGGCTATGCCTATGCCAGCAAGTTTCGGGATCGGGAAGCGTACCAGTGGACGGCTGAAGTAACGATCTACGTGGATCCCGCCCACCATAGGCGGGGGATCGCGCAGGCGCTGTACCTCTCTCTGTTCGAAGCTTTGCGGTTACAGGGTTTCTGTAACGCCATTGCCGCTATAGTGCTGCCGAATCCTGCCAGTGTGCGCCTGCACGAGAAACTGGGCTTTAAACCTCTTGGCGTCTTACGTTCTGTGGGCTACAAGCTGGGGCAGTGGCACGATATCGGCTGGTGGCAGGTCAAATTTCAAGACGACAGGCCAAACCCCGTTCCACCCCAATCGGTATCAAAATTTGTGAGTACTCCCGCATGGAACAAGGCCTTGGCCGCTGGGCTGTCCTTGTTTCAGCGGTAGGTGCTTTTCCGCTGCGCCCTCTTCTGCTGCGCCCCGGTAGATCGAGTGGGATGTCCCCGCATTGTAGATAGTCACAAGCTATCAACGTGATTGGCGCCTGCATTGCACCAAATTCGGTTCGGATGTTATCGTTGCCAGTTCGAGCGATCCGAATTTCTATGTAGGAGAAAGTGCATGTCGTCTTCATATAATGGGCTGCCGCTACCGGACGGAGGAACGCCGATTACGTTCAAAGACGGAAAGCTGCAGGTCTCGGATCACCCTATTATCCCTTACATCGAAGGCGACGGTACGGGTCGCGACATCTGGGCGGCGTCCATTCGGGTTTTTGATGCCGCGGTGGCCCACGCTTATGGCGGGAAACGGAAGATTCACTGGTACGAGGTATTCGCGGGCGAAAAGGCGTTCTCGAAGTTTGGGAACTGGCTGCCCCAGGGAACGGTGGATGCAATCCGCGACCTTCGTGTCGCCATCAAGGGCCCGCTGACCACGCCCATTGGCGGCGGATTCCGATCTCTGAATGTTACCTTGCGGCAGATGTTGGATCTTTATTCCTGCATTCGTCCGGTGCGCTATTACCAGGGAGTGCCTTCGCCGGTGAAAGCGCCGGAAAAACTCAATGTCGTCATCTTTCGCGAAAATACGGAAGATGTGTACATGGGAATCGAATGGAAGCAGGGCACTGTCGAAGCAACAAAGATCATTCGTTTTCTCAACGACGACATGCTCGCCGGGACCGGCAAGAGCGTTCGTGCGGACTCGGGAATCGGCATCAAGCCGATTTCTATTTTCGGCACCAAGCGGCTGGTGCGAGCGGCCATTCAGTATGCCATTCTCAATAATCGCCGCACGGTCACGCTTGTCCACAAAGGCAATGTACAGAAATACACCGAAGGAGCATTCAGGGAGTGGGGCTATCAGTTGGCGACGGAGGAATTCCGCGACCATATCGTGACCGAACGCGAAAGCTGGATTCTGGACAATAAAGACAAGAATCCCAAGCTGAGCATCGAAGAGAACGGTGCCCTGGTTGAACCAGGGCTGGAATTCGCGCCCGACAAGTTCAAGCAGAATTTGTATGCGGAAATCCGTAGCGTGCTGGATTCCATCGGCAAGAGCCACGGGAACGGCGAATGGAAGAAGAAGATCATGGTGAACGACCGCATCGCCGACTCGATTTTCCAGCAGGTCATTACCCGTCCGGCGGAGTATGACATTCTGGCCACCACAAACCTGAACGGTGACTATCTCTCCGACGCGTGTGCCGCGCAGGTCGGCGGTCTGGGCATTGCCCCGGGAGCGAACGTTGGCGACCAGCATGCGATTTTTGAGGCCACTCACGGCACCGCTCCCAAGTATGCGGACAAAGATGTGATTAATCCCGGCTCTGTGATCTTGTCCGGCGTCATGATGCTTGATCACATGGGATGGAGCGAAGCTGCTCACCTGATTGAAGACTCCATGGAAGCGACCATCCAGCAGAAGAAGGTGACCTATGACTTCGAACGCCAGTTGCCGGGAGCTACCAAGGTAAGGACCAGCGAGTTCGCCGGTTTCATTATCGAAAACATGGCCAAGCAGCCGAAACGAGCGGCGGCAAAATAGCCCCGAAGGAAGGCGCGGAATTCCGGGCGCGTCCGCACCTGGCGCAGCGACGGACAAATCTGGACGCTGCCGGCATTCACGGGACGCAGCGCCGTTCGCTTCTTAGTTCTTCCCATCCCCGGAAAGCGACGCACTCTGCGTGCTGATTTCAGCGTTGTCAACCACTTTCAGTGTGGCAGACCGCGGGCCTGTGGCGCTCGGGGTGAATGTGACGGCGATCGTGCAACTCACGCCCGGCGCTAGTGAGCTCGGGCAGGCACTGTTCGGCACAAAGTCGCCCGCATCCGCGCCGGTCACGCCGACGCTGGTCATGTTCAAAGCCGTTGTCCCCGTGTTGGTGAGGGTCACGTCTTTCGTACTGCTTTCGCCGACTTGAACCGACAGAAAATGCAGGCTCGTCGGGTTGAGGCTGGCACGAGGATTGATCACGTTGGCCGACAGGGGCACTTGTTGCGGGCTTCCGGAGGCATTGTCGGTGATGTTGATCGTGGCCGAAAGCGCACCCACGTTGCCGGCAAGGAAGAATACGTCGATGACGCAACTCTTCCCAGCTGCCAAAGTTCTTGGGCAGAGGCTCAGGATCGTGAAGTCGCCCCTGTTGGTCCCACTCCCGGGCGTCACCGACACATTGCTGATGGTGAGCGAGGAAGTGCCAATGTTCGTCACCGTCACATGACTAGTCTTCAGGCTCAGCAAGTAAACCGTTCCGAAGTTGATGCTGGTTGGGTTGAGCGTGACGATCGGGCCGCTCTGAGTGAAGTTCGCCGTCACGGATTGAGGTGCATTCATGGTGATGGTGGTGCTGGCCGAAGCCGAGTTCGCCACGTTGCCCGTCCAACTGCTGAACGTGAAGCCGGCGTTCGGCGTCGCGGTGAGTGGCACCACGGTGCCTGCGTTATAGAAGTTGCCTGATGTGGGCGAGACCGTCCCGCCGTTGCTGGGATTCGCGGCGGTCGTCAACTGATATTGCGTGGTGAAGCTGGCGGTGTAGGTCGTAGCGGTCGAAGGCACCGTGATGCCGTGCGAAATCGCTCCGCTGTCGGACCAGCTACTCCACACATACTGCACGCCGGTCCCACCTGCCTGCGGCGAACTGGTCGCGATGGTGTGCGACGACCCGATGACCCAGGTTTCGACCAGCGGGGCTGGCGTGAAGGTGCCGCCATCCACCGAAACCAGGAGATTGGCGGGGCTGGTGGTGACCGTAATCTGCACCGAGGCGGCGGTGAAGTTACCCGTCACGGTTGCGGGGGCTGCTGGCATGTGGAAGTTGGTGCTGCCCGAGGTGTTGGAGTCGAACGAGCCTCCGGTCGAGGTCCAGTTGCTAAACGTAAATCCGGCATTGGCCGTTGCGGTCACGGGTATCGTTGCGCCCGAAGCGTAGTAGCTGCCCGAGGCCGGTGAAACCGTGCCATCGGCGGGCGGCGAAGCTTGCGTGGTCAGCTGGTATTGCGTGTTGAAGCTGGCTGTGTAGGTGGTCGCGGTGGAAGGCACGGTGATGCTGTGCGAAATCGCGCCGCTGTCAGACCAGCTGCTGAACACATACTGCACTCCGGGCGCGCCCGCTTGCGGAGAGCTGGTTGCGATGGTATGCGACGATGCGATGACCCAGGTTTCGACCAGCGGCGCTGCCGTGGCTGTGCCGCCGTCCACCGAAACCAGGAGGTTGGCTGGCGTGGTGGTGATGGTGATTTGCACCGATGCATTGCCGAAGTTGCCGGTTACGGTGGCCGGCGCAGCGGGCATGTGGAAATTCGTGCTGGCGGAGGTGTTGGAGTCGAACGAGCCTCCGGTTGAGGTCCAGTCGCTAAACGTAAATCCGGCATTGGCCGTTGCGGTCACAGGTATCGTTGCGCCCGAGGCATAGTAGCTGCCGGAGGCCGGAGTGACGGAACCATCGGCGGGCGGCGAAGCTTGCGTGGTTAGCTGGTATTGCGTGCTAAACGATGCGGTGTAGGTAGTCGCGGTGGAAGGTACGGTGATGCTGTGCGAAATCGCGCCACTATCAGACCAGCTGCTAAAGACATACTGCACGCCGGGCGCGCCCGACTGCGGAGAACTGGTCGCGATGGTATGCGACGATCCGGGCACCCAGTTTTCGACCAGCGGGGCTGCCGTTGCAGTGCCGCCGTCCACTGAAACCAGCAGACCTGCTGGGCTGGTTGTGATCGTCGTCTGCACCGTGGCGGGAGAGATGTTCACGCACCATCCGCCGCCAATGCTGGCTGCACCGCTGCCCGAGTGATCCATGGCATAGAGAGCCCATGTGCCGTTGGGAGCCGTGTTTTGGAAGGTTGAAGTGAGCGTGGCCGCTCCGTCGGTGGCGGCGTAGTTGCTCGCATTCACTAACGGCGCAGGAGCCGGGAAGATCAGACTGGTGCTGCCCGTGATCGACGTGGGTTGGTAAGAGCCCGTGGTGAGCGGAGAGCCTCCGGGGATCAGGCCGGAAGCTGAGTCGTCGAGCGTGATGTTCACACCGCTGATGGAGGAGCCGTCTCCTACGCTGGCGAAGGGAATTATCTGCGCTCCCGTCGGACCCACCAGCAGCAGGTCGGTCTGCTGAATGTCGCTGGAGCTGATGTTGTTGAGGTTGACGGTTACAGCTCCGATGTTGCCGCTCAGACCCGTCACAAAGATGTTGGACGGATAAGGCGTGGCAGCGCCGGCGGTGCTGGGTATGGCGATCGCACCCTGGTTGCAGAACTGGTTACCGTTCACGACAGTGTGGTTGTTCACGGTCTGCGTGATGAACCCACTACTGGTCTGGAAATTGACCGTGCCGTTGTAGTTTGCGGTGACGTTTCGGCTGCCCTCTGTGCTAAACGAGGTGGTGCAGGAGGCTTGTCCGTTGCTTACGGGCACGGTGTTGCCGCCGCTGCAGGTGAAGTCGTTGGCTGTGTCACTGAACGTGACCGTGCCTTCGTTCACAGTGGTGTTGGAAGTTACCGTCGCAGTGAACGTGACCGAGTTGCCGGGAGCCGTGGTGAAGGACGGGTTGTTGTTCGAGGACACAGAGGTTGTGGTTGGAGAGGCCACGATGATGAGCGAGAAGTTGGCGGTTACACTCTGCGGCGCCGTCATGGTGATGCTGGTGGTGGCGCTAGTGGAATTCGCGACGTTCCCGGTCCAGTTGGTGAAGGTGTAACCGGCGTTGGCGGTTGCGGTGAGAGGAACGACCGTGCCCGAGGTGTAGTAGTTGCCGGAAGTGGGCGTGACGGTTCCGCCGATACTGGGATTCGCCGCAGTCGTTAGCTGATATTGCGTGGCGAAGCTGGCAGTGTAAGTGGTTGCGGTGGAAGGTACGGTGATGCTGTGCGAGATCGCTCCACTGTCGGACCAACTGCTAAAGACGTACTGCACACCGGTTCCGCCGGATTGCGGCGAGGTGGTTGCGATGGTGTGCGACGAGCCCTGGTTCCAGGTTTCGACCAATGGGGCTGCCGTGAGAGTGCCGCCGTCGACCGAAACCAATAGATTCGGCGGATTGGTTGTGATGGTGATCTGCGTCGTGGCAGGGACAAAGTTGCCCGTGACCGTTGTCGCCGCAGCGGGCATGTGGAAGTTGGTGCTGGCGGAGGTGTTTGAGTCGAACGTCCCGCCCGTGGAGGTCCAGTTGTTGAACGCGAAGCCGGCGTTGGCGGTTGCGGTCACAGCTATCGACGCGCCCGAGGCAAAGTATTGGCCCGAGGGCGGCGTGACGGAGCCATCGGCCAACGGCGAGGCCACCATGGTCAACTGATATTGCGTAGTGAAGTTGGCGGTGTAGGTGGTAGACGAACTCGGCGCGGTCACCGTTTGCGACTGCGTGCCACCCTGCGACCAGCTACTCCAGACGTATTGCGATCCCGCCGGGCCGGCTTGTGGCGAGGTGGTGTTGAGGGTATGCGACGATCCCACGACCCAGTTGAAGCTCTGCGGGGCAGTGTAGGTGGTGCCGTCGACCGTGACCAAAAGACTGCCGGGGCTGGTGGTGACGGTCACGCTGCTGAGAATGTCGATTGTGGTATCGACCGTCTGGTTATCAACCTTGGCGGAGACGCCGGTATCGTTGCCGGCGCTTGATCCCGCTGTGTAGGTCGAGGTCGCCTGGCCGCTTGTAAGCGTGGTGTTGGTGGGGTTCACGCTGCTGTCGAGCGTGCCGCCGAAAGTTACGGGAGTCCCGTTCGGAACGCTGAATCCGCCGATGCCGTTCGAGTTGTGCGTCAGGTCGGCGGTGAGCGTGGAGGTGCCGTTGGGGAGGATTTGCGTGGGGTTGGCGCTGACGCTCAGCACCAGCCATGGGTTGAAGCTCGCGGTTCCGCCGGAGGCTAAGACTGTGTCGCAGCCGGAAGCGCCCGGTCCGCCATTGCAGCCCCACCAGTTGTTGGTGGCCGTGACCGTGCTGCCGCCCTCGGAGCCGAGTCCTGTGCCGCCTCCAGATGCAGAGTTGCCGACAATGCGGGAATTAGAGACAGTGAGTGGACTGTCATCGGCAAAGATTCCGCCGCCAGCCGATGTGCCGGCTGAGTTGCCGGTGAACACGGATCCGCTGATGCTGGCGCTGTCGCCGCTGCTCTCCACGAAAATTCCGCCGCCGCCCAGCGTGCTGCTGTTGTTGGTGAACGTCGAATTGGTGATGCTGAAATTTCCCTCGCCAACATTGACGTCGTAGTAGATGCCGCCTCCGGCTGCGCCGCCTTGCGTACCTGTGGGCGCGGTGTTGTTGGAGAACGTGCAGCTGGAAATCGTCAGGTTGCCGTCTCCGGTCGCGGCCAAGCCGCCGCCGTTATCGGTTCCTCCGCTGTTGTTATCGTTGAAAGTCACGTTGGTCAGCGTGAGATTGTCGCCGGTATTGCCAATGCCGAGCATGCCGCCGCCGCCAAAGCCGCAATCCTGCCCGGTATTGCAGGTTCCGAGCTGAATGGTCAGATTCGAGATTGAAACCGGAGTGTTGCCATTGAAGAGTGGATCCTGCTCGAATACGCGGTCGTGCCCGTCAGTCTGCTGGATGATGGTGCTGTTCTGCCCCGCTCCGACGATGGAAATATTGACAGGTGAGCCGTTGCCGAGCAGAAGCTCGCCGGTTTCCAGGGAGGTCAGGTCGTAGGTGCCTGCCGGAACATTGATCGTGATGGTATCGTTCGCATTGTTATTAGCTACGCAAACCGCCTCGCGCAAGCTGAGCGTGCTCGGCGGACTCGTCACATTGGTGGTGCAGGCATTGACGGTGTCTATATCCGCAGTTGTGTTGACGTTGAAGGTGAGGCTGCCGTTGGCGGTTACCAGCATGGGCGCCGATTGCGCGGAGGTCAGCACGACCACGTCGCGCGAGGCATCGATCTTTTGCGGCATCGCGAACGCTGCGACGGGTGTGCTGGAGAACGAAACGCCTGCGCTGGGGTTGGCGGCTGCGCCTGATGTATCGAGGATTGTGAGCTGGCTGCGGCCGGCGTCGAGGACCATGACATCGTTGCTGGAAGCTGCGGCCAAACGCGGCGAGGTGAATGCGGAAGAGGAAGCCGGGCCTGCGGGCATCGAAGCGGTGTAGGGCAGTTGCTTGGCGACGGTCCACGCTCCGTAGGACGTCGGGCTCGGCGGATTTGCTTTCGCTGCCTTCATCTTCGCCATCGTGGCGGCGCGGCGGCCCGGAAGATCGGCGGCGGTGAGCGGGGCGGTGTTCAGAATTCCGTGTTGCAGAATCTGGATTGAGCCATCGTCGGCGAGCGCGGAGATTTCCTGACGTCCATCGTGGTCCCAGATGAAATCGCCGATGGCGAGGCCCATCACGTTGAAGGGAACGGTTACGGTTTCCGTCTGCGGGCTGGCGGCGAGGGCGTTGTAGATCAGAACGATGTTGCTGCCTGCGCCGACGGCAACGTCATGTCCGCCGCCGAGGTTTCCCCACGCGATAGACTCGCCGCGCGCCGGCAGGGGATAAGTCGCGCCTTCGATCAGCCCCGAAGAACTTGGCGCGAGAATGGTCAACTGCGCGCCGCTGGGGCCGTCGAGGCTTACGGCTACATGGCCGTCCCCGGCGGCAGCCAGCGCTGTAACTTGCGCGGTCAGCGGGACGATTTGTGGATCGAGCAGATTTCCTTTTCCATCGCCAGCGAGCATGTACAGGTTGTTGCCCCGGGCAGCCACCAACACGTCGAGATTGCCGTCGCGATTGAAGTCGCCGGTGACAATAAGGTCGGGAGACTCAGGCAAAGAAAATGCCGCGGCCTTTGATTGGAACGTGGCCGGGACATTGCCTTTCATCGCCTTCTGGTACAGCGTTGTGTCGGTGGGCGCATAGGCGTCGCGGTTGCCCATCATCAGGGCGAGCACGCCGCCGTTGCCGGTCGAGTATCCGGCGACCACGTCGATGGCGCCGTCGGCGTTGAAGTCGCCTGCGGCCATTGAGACGGGTGTGGCTGTGCCGCCGCGCAGGGCAGAAACCGCGCCGGAGTCACCCGTATAGGTGAGCTTGGCGGTTTGCGTATTCTTGAAATTGACCAGCGGCTTATTGGCGCTGGGAAGGATCGATGCGCTCACGTTGGCGGCCCGCGTATGGGCCAGCGGGAAGTAGGACAGAAGAAGGATGGCAACGAAGGCAACGAGAGACAGAGAGGTAGTGCGACTGAGACGAGGGCGCATCATCATTAGGTTTCTCCAAATCGGCAAGCAGGTCTGCTGCGCTTAAGGCGCACAGAGATGCCTTGACCGGCGTCAAGTAAACTTTCAGTTTTCCCTGGGTCCAGCCGGCGCAGCTGGGGGACGCAGGCTACGGACGCCATTAGCACGCGCTTGGCATCGTCTCTTTCTTAGGTGGTCAAGTCAAGATGAAATATTTTGCGACATCGCTCGCTTTTGGGACTCCGCCGGATTTCTTTACAAATTAGTGCTTGACAAAGGCGGGTTTGAGCTGGGAAGATGTGCCGCGCATTTGTTCCTTCTGTTCGGGCCTTTCGTTTTCTATCTACCCAGGTTGAGAATCACCATGTTCGAGGAAAGGTCGGCGGTGTCTATCCCCCAGGAACTTACCCAGGCTGCTCATTCAGCCGAGATGAGTAAAGCTGCCGATGTTACTGATGGAAGCTTGCTGATTGTAGGTGAGCGGGAAATCTACTTAGAGCCAGCTTCCCCCGCGGACGAATCATTCATGTATGCAACTTTTGCCAGCACCCGAACCGAGGAACTGGCGATTACCGGGTGGAGCGAGGAGCAGAAAGAGCAGTTCTTGCGCATGCAATTTGAGGCGCAGCGGCAGTCGTACCTGCACGACTTGCCGGATGCAGAATACTCGGTGATTCGCTACGGATCGACGGCGGTGGGTCGATTGATCGTGGAGCGGACGCCGACTGAAATCCACATTGTGGATATCGCGCTGCTGACGCAGTTTCGCAAGCAGGGAATCGGTTCGATCCTGATGAGGAGGATCGTAGCCGAGGCGGAGCAGACAGGGAAATCGGTGCGGCTGTTTGTGGAGAAGTTCAATCCGGCATTGCATTGGTACGACCGGATGGGATTTAAGGTCCTGAGCACAGGGCCTATTTATCTGGAAATGATTTGGAAGGCGTAATTCGCAGATTTGAGCAGTTCTGACTCGCAGCTACATAAGTTAGGGACTCATGTATCTGACCAAGGGGATGTTCCAGGAAAATTTGAATACCAGATTCTGGCTTACGGCGGAGGGGGCTGAGCCGTATGCGTTGGATCTGGTGGAGTTTGTGGAGTTCCACTCGGCGCCGAAACAGGAACAATTCTCATTGCGCTTCCGCGGAGATCGCGCGCAGATTTTTCCGCAGCTGATTTATGCGATGAAGCATGAGGCGATGGGAGAGTTCGAGCTGTTCCTGGTTCCGGTGGGGCGTGACGACGGCGGAACATTTTACGAGGCGGTATTTAACCGCCTTATCGATCAAGAACCTGAAAAAACAGTTCAGCAAAAAGCTTCGTGAAGGAGGATCAATGGCGCAGCCTTATATCGGGGAAATTCGCATGTTCGGGGGGACGTTTGCTCCCTATGGATGGTCGTTCTGCAACGGTTCTTTGCTTTCGATTTCGCAGAATGAGGCCTTGTTTCAGTTAATCGGCACAACTTATGGCGGCGACGGAGTCAACACTTTTGCTGTACCTGACTTGCAAGGACGCTTGCCAATCCATCAAGGGCAGGGAACCAACCTGTCGAACTATCCGATCGGATCCAGGGCGGGCGTGGAAACGGTGACGCTGGTGACAAATCAGTTGCCGATACACAATCACGGCGCGCTGGGCAGCGCGACCGGAAGCGCCGTCAGCGCCCCGGCAAACAATACCTGGGGCAACAGCCAGATTACAAATAAATCGTTCGGGCCCGGAACCTCTGCCAATGCGACGATGAACAGCAACTCGATTAGTAATAGCGGCAATAACTTATCGCACGACAACCTGACGCCGTTCCAGGTGGTTTCATTCATTATCGCGTTGAATGGCGTTTATCCGTCCCAGTAGCGGGGCGCAGTGCTAACTCAGTTCAGGAGAAAAAATTATGGGAACACCATATTTGTGTGAAGTTCGCATGGTTTCATTCAACTTTGCGCCTAAGGGTTGGGCGTTGTGCAATGGCCAACTCTTGCCAATCGCTCAAAATCAAGCAATCTTTGCTTTGCTCGGAACTACCTATGGCGGCGATGGCCGGGTAAATTTCGCTTTGCCGGACTTTCGCGGCCGCATCGCCGTCAGCGTCGGCACGCAACCCAGCGCGCCTGACTTTACGCCGGGGATGGCCTATGGAGAAGAGCAGCACACGCTGACGACGCAGGAGATGCCGGTGCATTCGCACTTTCCGATGGCGAGCACAGGTTCGCCAGCAGCGACGTCGCCGTCGGGCAACTACTGGGCCAGCAACAGCGCGCAGTATGCGGCTTTACCTCTTAATACGCCGATGGCGCAAAATGCGATTGGCAATGCCGGCGGAAGCGTGGCGCACGAAAATCGCGCGCCGTACCTTGTGGTCAATTACATCATTGCGCTGGTGGGAATTTTCCCCACGCGAAGCTAACTAACGAAATCCTTAGGAGGGTTTGGAAATGTCGGACCAATATTTGGGTGAGATTCGCATGGCGGCATTCAATTTTGCGCCGACCGGGTGGGCGACCTGCGGTGGGCAACTGTTGTCCATTTCCCAGAACACGGCATTGTTTTCGTTGCTGGGAACCTACTACGGCGGGAACGGCACGAGCAACTTTGCGCTGCCGAACTTGCAGGCTCGGGCTGCGATGGGTTCCGGCAACGGTGTGGGGTTGAGCCAGCGCTTTTGGGGCGAGACGGGCGGCGAATACTCTGTGACGCTCAACAGCAACCAGATGCCGCAGCACAACCATCCCGCGGCGTGCATGAGCGGCGCGGGATCGCTGGATTCGCCGAATGTGCCGGCGAATACAGTGTGGGCGGCGGATGGCGCTGGGCGCGGCGTGAATCTGTATGCGACCGCGACTTCCACCGTGTCGATGAATCCGATGGCCGTGCAGGTGAATGGCGGAAATTTGCCGCATAACAACGTGCAGCCGTGTCTGGCGATAACGTTTATCATCGCGTTGCAGGGGATCTATCCGACGAGAAGTTAGCGGCGTAGGGTTCGGCAGACAGGAACCGACTGCGCGGAAGGCATTTTACGCCTGCCGCTTTCTTCTTCGCACACGCCCGCGCAGCGCGGCCTTGAAGACAGATGGGAACAGTCTGGCGCATAACAACTAGCCTCCGTTCCTGGGCGTTTACTTCATCATCGCCTTGCAGGGAATTTATCCGTCACGCAACTAGAAGCGAGTGGAAAATAGCCGCCGGTGACCCTGTGCGGCGCGGAAGTTTCGGTTCAAGCCCGACCTGGAGGCGCGGTCATGGCCTCAGCCGTCGTGTCCTTACCGTGAAGAGACCCAGTTCCGCGGCTGTGAGTATCTCACCAACAAAAATTCTTAGGCGAAGGCTCGCCGACTTGTCCACCCTTCACTTGAGCGATCATGGTCGAGGCCGTGACGGTCGGGCGAACCCGCATCGCCGCGCCCGTAAGTCCTTTTTTGCTGATTCTTAGTATCTAAAGTTCTTTGACATCCGGACTTTACGGGGAATTTCCTGCTAACTCCATGATTCCATCAGACCCAGCCGGGAGAGGGTATGGTGGTCATGCCTGCTGAACAATGGGCTGTGGAAATGTTTGTGAGCGAGAGACGTTCTGACCGTGGATCGTGCCGGGCGCAGGAACGCCAAAACCCCCGCCCAAGGGGAAAGCTTGAGCGGTGCACCCTCCAGTTGATTTAGGCCGGGCCAGTCCCCCATTCATTTCTCGTGAAACGAAAGCCAGCAGATCCTCACCATTCTATGGGGAAGGATTACATTCACTTCGTCCTCGCGGGCTTCGCGATAAATCTCCTTCCCTGACACAAACCGAGAAGGAGATCTGAAATGACAACGTCCGGAAACCAAAAGAAGCTTTCTTGCAGCCATGAGGCGATGCGAAATGTCCGGTTCTGCCGGGCTTGGATGCGACTCGCCATGGCAGTTGTGATCACCCTGATTGGCGTCGCCTTCGTCCCGGTAGCACAGACTCAAACTGGAAGTATAATCACCGACACGTTCAAGGTTGCGCAGGGAACGTCACAAAATCCTCCCGCGCCAAACAGCATGAAACCCGAGGATGTAAAAGTCCCGGCGGAATCCCCCAAGTACTTTGGTCCCGTCTACCGGCAAGCGCTGCACTCGCCACAACCTCTGAAAGCCGTCACGGATGGAGGTTTCCCGGCCGTGATTAACCAAAGGGAGGAATACGCCAATCCGTCCGGCAGGCTCGGCTCCTATTTACCCTTCGGACCGGTCACGACCAAACAGAATGCCTTCTTCCAGTCTCTCGGAACCAACGGAAGAAGCTGCGCCACCTGCCATCAGCCGCCCAGCGGCATGAGCGTGAGCCTTAAGAACATTAACGACCGTTTTACCGCCAGCAATGGGACGGACCCAATCTTCGCTCCCCTGGACGGCGCCGATTGCCCGAACAAAGTACCCGCGTCTGCAACCTCCGGCTCTCTGGTTGGCGGACTTCTGGGCAAAGGATCGGATCCCAGGTCCGCGCACAAGCTGATCTTGTCGAGGGGAGTGTTTCGCATCTTCATTCCAGTCCCCGACGACGCCCAATTCACCATCAAAGTGCTAAGCGATCCCACCGGTTGTAATTTCGATCCCGATTACGACCAAGAGATCGACTCCACCGGCAAGCTCGTGCAGGTTATCTCCATGTTCCGGCGCCCGCTGGTTTCCACCAACCTGGCATACGTGACCACCACGCGGGCCGACACTCTCACGACCACTACGACGCCGCCTCCGACGGTAGTGCCCAACGCTGCCGCCGTGGACCCGATCACCCATGTGGCTTTGCCCACCGACCCGTTCTCCAACAAGCCCGAGAGCGGGAACATTATGTGGGACGGCCGCGAGCCCACCCTCCAACAGCAAGCCACCGACGCTACCTTGGGACACGCGCAGGCGAAGCTTCCGCCCAGTCCCGCTCAGGTGCAGCAGATTGTCGATTTTGAAACTCAAATCTACAGCGCCCAGGGATGGGGCAAAGGCGTGTCCCAGGTTATTGATCTCACCAGTGCTGGGACGTTGGCCGGCCCCGTATATCTATTCGGCCTGACTCCCTATTCCGGCATCCCATCGCTTCCCGTGGGCAGTCCCAATCCTCCACCACCCGCTTTTCCGCCCACCCAAACCTTCACTCCAACGTTCTTCACCTACAATGCGTGGCAAAATCCCGCCGCCAGCCTTTCGGAATCGGCCTTCCGCGCCTCCGTGTATCGCGGCCAACAGATTTTCAGCGGCACGCCCCTACCCGACGGCTCCACTCGCACCTTCACCATCGCCAATGTCGCCGGGATCAACAATATTCCCGGAATTCCACCGCTTACCGGCGGCAGTTGCTCCAGTTGCCACAATCAGACTTCGGCGGGCAGCGATTCTTTTCCCGCCGCTCAACACGATATCGGCATTGGCGGCGATCTGGTGTCCTTCAATGGGCCAGCTCCGTCCACCGATTTGCCGATCTTTCAGATCACTTGCACAGGCGGGACTTCCACCGCCTTCAACGGATCGACCGTCACCACCAACGATCCGGGGATGGCATTGATCACCGGCAAGTGCGCCGACATTGGAAGATTCTCCGTGGCGCCATTGCGAGCTCTGGCGGCGCATCCGCCCTATTTCAGTGATGGCTCCGCCGCTACCCTCAACGATGTTGTCAACTTCTATAACAAGAGATTCAGCATCGGACTGTCCGCGCAAGATCAGCAAGACCTTGTAAATTTTCTGAGTTCGCTGTGAAAAAAAGTGGGGGGCCACCTTCGATTTGTTGCCGGCACCCATCACGACTGAGGCTGCCCCTACCTTCCGACTTTCGGAAGGTGGGGGCCGAACGCAGGCAGAACCGATTTTGCTGCTCTTCCCGCACCCGACCACAACGGCCTTGACGCCAAGCACCCGGAGGTGGGTCCGTGGTGCCCACCCTCGCAAAAACGCAAGGGTGGGGCAGCCTCTTTCGTGTGATCCATGGAGAAGCGCACCGCAACTGATCGAAGTCCAGGGACAGGGCACCCACGCAGACTTAGCGCGCGAGAAGCGGGTCCATCCCAGCTCAGAACTTCGCGTAGGCTTTGATGTAGTCGAGCTTGTCGTCGCCCAAGCCGCGTAGGTCTTCCTCGCGGACACGGCCCTTGCGGATGAGACTGCCGAAGACCTCGGGGAGGACAGAGTAGCGGTAGTCGAACTGGCGGTCAATCTCGCGACGGCGCTGGGTCAAATGATTCTCCAACTCCCACACGTCGGACGGCTGCACAATCTTCACGGCCATCTCTTTCGCTTCGCGGATGACCCCTGCCAACTCCTGCTGCAGCGCCGCCTCGAAGACTCTTCTGGCGATCGTTTTCTCCGCCGCCGACCACCTCAGGTCGCGCATCAGGGAGGGTCCGCTATTGATGGCGGGACTGGTCATGTTCGTGTCCTCCGCGAGGAATTGTAGCCCAGAAGACTTGCGGGCGGGGGCGTTTTTCTGTCGTGGTGGAGTTCTACGACCATCTGCACGCCCTGATCGAGGGCGACGAGGAAGCGCAGACGGCGCTCCACGGAGAGCTGCCGGAAGTCGCCCCGCGGCGTCTTGGAGACATCGGGCTGGCGGAGGCCCAACAGGACGGTGCCCTCAACTTGTTTGAGGCGGCGCCGTTTACGATCCTATCGATCTTGAAGACACGTCCGCGATTTCCACAGCACCCTGTGACATCTAACCTTGCACCCCATTTCAAATTCGTTCATCATTGCCCCAGCAGAGGCAGTACCGCTCAATGAGACGAGTCGGGTCGTAACTCCTTTGTTTTCCCGATTATGACTCTAAGTCCTTTGCGCTCCCGATTTTGCGGGGAATTTCTTGCTAACTCGATGATTCCATTACGCCCCATGGGGTAGGGGTATCGATAGAGATAAACTCGGAATCGCGCGAAGCAGCCAGCAAAGCGTTCCAAAGGCGCTGTCGCCGAAAGAATATTTGCTGCCGAAATCCACAGGCCGCAGCATGACGAGTACAGCGTGTCATGTCGAGCAAGTTCTCGGAGAGATCCGCGCAGAATGCTCGGCGTTAGGCGAGTTCGCGGCAGAGCGCGGCTCCGCCGGCGATGCCGGCATCGGCGCCGTAGTGAGCCGTGAGCAGCGGGATTTCCTGGCAATGCGAGTTCACGCACCAACTCGGCAGCCGGCCGCGTATTTCCTCAAAGAAAGGATGCAGCATCGAACCTGCGCCGCCACCGATGATCATCACGTCGGGCTCGAGCAAGTCCACAATATTTCCCAGCCACACGGTCAGGAACAGGGCGGTTTCCTGTAAGACTTCTTTGGCCAGCAAATCGCCTGCAACAAAGGCTCGGCCCACCATCTCACTGGTGACGCTGGCAAGACAGCCTTCGGCCAGTTCGAGGATGGCCGAGCGGCGGCCTGCAGCGATTTTGTCCGAGGCGCGCCGGGCGATGGCGGGTCCGGACGCGTGAGCTTCGATGCAGCCCAGCTTGCCGCATCCGCAGCGCGGGCCGCGATAGTCGATGGTCATGTGTCCGCCTTCCGCGGCGGCGCCGGTGCGGCCGTGATAGATGCGGCCATTGAAGATGATTCCAGTTCCAATGCCTGTGCCGATGGTGGCGCAGAAGACGTTTCGATAGCCACGGCCGGCGCCCCATAAAGCCTCCGCCAGGGCAGCGGCATTGCCGTCGTTATCGACGCGAACCGGCAAACGGTACGCTTTCAAAATTTCCGCGGCCAGCGGGAAGTTGCGCCATCCGGGAAGATTCGGCGGGTTGATGACGACGCCGGTGCGCGGATCGAGCGGGCCGGGAGCGCAGATGCCAATGCCTGCAATCGAACCGCGCAACCCAGGTTGAGTTATGGCGGAGATTGAGTCGATCGCGGAGGCCACGGCCGCCAAACCGGCGGCTGCATCATTGGCCACCATCGGTGTGCGGGTTTGGTGTACGATTTCGCCGGTGGATTTCACCAGACCGGCGGCCACCTTTGTGCCGCCGACGTCCACGCCAATCAGATATTCATCCACTGAATTATGCGTCATGCGGGAATGCTGGTTATTGAGTTGAGGACCCTTGGAGCAACAGGTAAGACTATACAGAGGGCGAGTGGCAGCGGTCGACTGGCTCGCCTCGATTCTGCCGGGCGGATGACTCCCGCGGAGGTGCGGGATAGAAACAGGTTTGCGTTTCCCCGTGCAGAATGGGCTTTGCGTCTCTCGCGGCCGTGCATTCAACGCTGAGGAATGTGTTAAATTGAAATAAAGTGGGCGCGTAGCTCAGTTGGTAGAGCAATGCCCTTTTAAGGCATGGGTCGCAGGTTCGAGCCCTGCCGCGCTCACCAGCCTATCAACCCTGTGGCAGTTGACCCTTTCGGCTTCTGAATCCAATCGCATGCTTTCGGCATCTCGGATCTCGTCTTCGGGTTGCGCCATGCCAGTCGTCACAGGGTTCTCACGGATCTTGAGTGGACGTCACGTTGGCGTGACGGAAAATTCGGCGGATGAGTCAGTCCGCGGACCAAGGAGTAAGCCTGCGACTCAGAGGGCAAAACTCTTGCGGCGGGCTGACTGGAGATTGGGTTATGTCCGGAACGGCAGCCCTGGCCGATCGCGCTTAAGAATCCCGGAAGGGATGCGCAAAGTTTGTGCAGCGTGGCGTTCCTCCTCTTGGGGCGATGATTGCCGAGCTTCATGCAATATCCATTCCGAATGCTCCGTCCTAAAATAGCCGCGCAACAACCGACTGGCACAGCGAGGCTTGAGGAAGGGAGGCCAATCGTAGAAATCGGAGTAGAAATCTATTGCACAGCATCCAGGCATCAGTGAGTAGCACAAAATTCGACCTTCAAGTACTTCATGCCACCGAGCACAAAGAGATCTAAATGTGATCCGCTCCAGACAGCTAGTCTTCCATCGTTGTGATCCGGCAAGATGGGTTTATACTAGGTCTGGTTTGTTACCGTCCAAGGATATGTGCCAAGAAGGAGCTAGCTATGAAAAAGCAACTTTCGATCAAGAAAGTTACACTTCGCGACCTTGATCAGTCTCAACTAACAAGCGTGGCAGGCGGCATGCTGCTACCCCCAACTGGTGCGCGAGAGACTTGCAGTAACTGTCCTACCATTCTCCATTGTGCTGTTGCCCCTAATATCGGTGGGGACTGAGATCTGCTTTCTGCCGAAGGATTCGCGGGGATTGCAGCCAGAAGGCCACCGAACAACGAACCAGCGCCGATCCGAGCCGCCCTTGGCCACCTGTGTCGCCGCACACGAGGCAGGTGGCCGCCCCACTTACACAAGCGTGTGCAAGTGTTCAGCACGTCACTTCGCAACTCGCACAACTTACTGGCGGCGAGCAGGTGAAGGGGTCGGTCGGAGCACAAGCGCAAGTTATTGGACGAACACAGGTTTCTGGAATACATGCAGTGGGCGTCGTCGCTCCTCCGGCCAGGTTAATTAATCTACTGTGATCAAGGTCCAGTAAGGTCACCTTCTTCAGAAATAGCTTCTTATGTTTTGTCACGGTATCTAGTTCTCCTCGGCATCTCGCCGTCGTTCTCGGACCATTAGATATGTCCTGGCGCGAAACTATGCCCCGCACAAACAGGAAAGCTGCTCTCTATTGCTCACTGTCGGCCGCGAACGCACGCGCTCTCATGACGTTCCATACGATTTCATGAAGGAGGACGCGCCGTTAGTGAGGACCACTGTGAGTGCGCCATCCTTTGCCACATCTGCAAACGTGTCATGCGCCTTCCTATGCTGTTAGTTGCGAAGTGACGGCGACAAGTTAGCGGCTTTCGGATGGACGATTCAATTGCTAATCGTGAGTCATTCCGCCTTAACGCTCTATGGGTATCGAGCAGGCGAGCAGGAGACCTCATCCTCTTTGGTCTGTCGTTGTGCAGAGCGCATCTTGATTGTCCAGACTACGTGATGGTTCTCGTGGATAGAAGCAACATTCGATCCCAGGCAGGTTCAACCGGAGTGGTTGCAGCTAGCAGAGTAAGCGCCACGCCGATGGCACCGTCTAAGAAGGCGGGATTCGCTTCCCAAACAATTGGTCCGGAAGGATCCGGTCTTGTGAGTGAAGAGAATCCACCAACTCCTGTTCCGGGTTGACGCATGGCTAACGCCCGCTCAAGCCAAAAAATCGCCGCATCGCGGCATCTGGGGTCGTTCTCGCTTTGGTAGATGCGGTTGAAGATGTGCGCTACGCCAGCCGCGCCGTGGCACAAAGGCGCATCGCCCACACCTGCTTGATCTGGAGGCCAGGCCAGACAATGATCCAGTAGGTCGTTGGCAAACTTCTGCCAGTCGTCCCGGCCCGCACGGCGCGCCACCTGCAAGAGAACTGAGAGAATTCCGACGTCCCCATAACACCAGGCGAGCCGGCTGTCTGATGTCTCTTGTCCGGGGACAATCCATGCGCTAAAAGCGGAACGCGCGCCAGACGGCCGCCGCTGCGAAATCAGCCAATTGACGGATCCCTCGAGCAAACGGTGCGACCGCTGCTGGTCGACAATTCTGCTGGCCGACACTTCGCTTAGAAAGTGGATGATGCCGGGAATGCCGTGTGCAACGCCGAGGTTGTAATATCCATTCGGACACTGCTCTCGCTGCCAGTCCGGTAATAGCTCAGGGCCGGAATGCCAAGAGATCCCAGCCTCGGTGTGATCTGCCAGTGTTTCCAAGTGACCGAAGACCGTTTGAATCCCTTGTATCGCCGTCTCTTTGGGGAGGCGCTCCAGGAAGTACACTCCAAATCCCACCAAGCCACTAATTAGATCGTAGGGACTTGAAGAGGTGAAGTGTTGCAGGTTGCGTAGCACAACCGCGTCGATCTCCGCATTAAGGTCTTCCTCGATTGGCACTTCTTCTTCTGGCCCAGCATCGGTTTCAGCGTTGCTATCCGGTTCGTCTTCGCCTGGGAAGGAAGTTTGGTTGAGAAGCTGAGAGATGTGTTCCACCGTCCACCCCAGCCCGGTGAGACCGCCAAAAAGGCCCAGATATGCGGATTGCTGGTTTGCCTCATCGATTGCCTGATTCAGGCACTCTGTGGCGCGGGTAGCCCAAGCAAGATCATTCTGGGCTACCGCGAGATAGCTATATAGAAGAGCTTCTTCGTAAGTGCGATCACGGAATGTTTCCCGCACACCCTTCTCATAGTCCTTTGCCATGACAGCCTGGGCGATTGCATCAATCGCTTCCTGGGAAGGAAGTAAAATCTTGTCCGAGGATGCAAGGATCGGGGACCATTGTGTCACGCCATTCTCCTAAATGGAAACGGAGCAACTAAGAAATCTGAAACTGCCGGTTGAGATCCTTACGAGCCGGTATCTGGGCTCTGCATGTCCCATGCGTGTTCTCGTGTGTAAGGATCTGGCTCGTGCTGACTTCCGAGTAACTCGGTGTACTTAGAATTGTAACCCAGCAATTCCGTGTGGGAGCCCTGGGCCACAATTCTGCCACCGTCGATCACAATGATCAGATCGGCGTCTCGAATAGTACTAAGGCGATGTGCGATCACAATTCTGGTGCAACGCAGGCGAGCGAGGTTCCGATTGACAAGTTCTTCCGTGACAGCATCCAGATGACTGGTTGCCTCATCGAGAATCAAAATGACGGGTCTACAAGCCAACGCACGAGCCAAGGCCAGCCTCTGCCGCTGACCACCAGAAAGCGAAAGCCCCCGATCCGCCAAAATAGTTTCATAGCCCATGAGCATCGACAGAATGTCGTCATGAATACAGGCCAGCTTGGCGGCTTGAATTACGCGGTCCAGGCCCATCTGAGGGTCGGCCAGGGCAATGTTTTGGCGCACGGTTCCGCCAAAAAGCTGAGTATCTTGAGTCACAATGCCGAGCTGGCTTCGGACCGAACGAAGATCCAGATATTTCAGGTCTTTTCCGTCAAACAACAGCCGCCCGGACGAAGGTTCGTAGAGGCCAGCCATCAGCCGTGCCAAGGTTGATTTTCCTGAACCCGTTCGGCCCACGAGAGCTACACGCGAACCCGGTCGAACCGCGACCGATACGTCCTCGAGAATCAGAGGATCCTGCTTGCTATAGCGAAACGAAACACGTTCCAAAGTGACAGATCCAGTTAATGGGCCGGCGAACACCACGGCGCTGGCGTCCTGCTCCGGAGCGGTGTTGAGGACGTCGTTGATGCGTTCGAGATAAATCTCCAGCATCTGAAGCTGAAGTCCGGTGGCGATGAGGTTGGTCAAGGGCAAGAAAAAACCCGCGGCCAGAGCGCTGAAGGCCATCATGGCGCCAAGAGTAAGTGCACCACCCAGGACAAGATAGGTTCCATAAAACATAATGGCCAGGATTGACAGGGTCGAAAGCAAACTCTGCAAGAAACTGAACACTGCATCGAGGCGGCCGCGTTTGATGGAAATGTTAAGGCTGTCGACAAAGAGGTTCGACCAGTTTTCGGCGGCGCGATGCTCCAAGCCCATAGCCTTGAGGGTCTCCATTCCGCTCAACATCTCCACCTGATAGGTTTGAGAGCGCGCAGATATCTCGAGATTCTCCGCCAGGAGCTCCCGCTGTCTGTGGCGCATTAGAACGACCAGCAAGATGCGGCCCAAAGCAATAACAATAACGATCAGTGTCAGCGGGACGTTCGCCAGCATAAGCAGGATCAGGTAGAAGCTCACCATGAATCCATCCATCACGGTGGAGAGGGTGGTGGAAGTGAGAATCTCCTTGATGCTGGAGTTGCTGCTCAGGCGCATCATCAGATCGCCGGCGGTGCGCTGTTGGAAAAACGAATACGGCAGTCCGATCAAGTGATCCAGAAAGCGCAGGGTAAAGCTCGCTTCGATTTGTGTCTGGAGATGCAGGAATAAATGTGCGCGAACGAATCCAGCTAAGCCGTTGAAGAGCTGGAATACGAGGTAACCCGCGGCCAGAACGAGCAGGAGCGAGTAATCCTTTCGAGGCACCACCCGGTCAATCAAGACGCCCGTCAAGAACGGCATGGCCGCGGACAGGATCTGAATTACGACGGAGGTGGAGAGGATCCGGGTGAGCAGACCACGGCGCTCAAAGACTTGCTTGAACAGGACCAAAATCCTTTGCGGCCTCGCCACGCCCGGTTCGAACGTCTCGGTCGGTTCGAAAATAAGAGCCACGCCCGTGAATGCGCGCCGCAGTTTCTCGATAGGAACCGAACGCCGGCCGCCGGCGGGATCAACGATGTCGACGCGATCGCGACTGACGCTCTGTAGAACGACATAGTGACGGAACTCCCAGTACAGAATCGAGCCCGTCGGGAGGGAGTGAAGATCGTGTATTTCGGCGCGAACTCCGCGACCCCGAAGTCCGTAAGCGCGGCCAGCGCGGAGCAGGGCAGCAGCGCTGGTGCCATTCCGACTGACACCCAGGGCCTGCCGAATGTCGTCAAGCGGAACATGTTTGCCGTGATACCCGAGTACCATCGCCAGGGCTGCGGCGCCACAATCGGTCGCTGCGAGCTGCCTTACGAGCGGAATTCGATGGGAAGTCCGATCAGACAAAAGTTTTCGTAACGCAGGAAAGCGATCTACGAGATTCGAGATCGTGCCCATCGGTGCTTTCTTGCGCGACACGTGTCTTCAGTCCGCCTTTCCGAAGATCTTTCGCAAGCCCGGTATAAGCGCGACGATAGCAGACTCAGAACTTACCCTGATTTCTGCTTTGCCAGTTACTCCGTCGCGGTACAAGGAAGCGGAACGGTCAGAGCTTACCACTGGGAGAGAGGCTCGCACTAAGATGACGCGGCCTGCTACGGGAAAAGTGGCAGCATCGCTCTTGCCTGCATATTGTGCCGCTTCTGTCGGGTCCAAGACCTCAGGGCCGACGCGGCTGATCGGCACCGTGTGGCCGGAGATTGATTCTCCTGGCATTGTCAAGCGCATTGCCATACCCTGATGTAATTCAACAGCGTAGGAATAAGGTAGGAAAGCAATCACATCGTATCCCGAGCTCGACTCAACTATGCTCATCACCTGGTCGCCAGCCTTCAAAGATTGTCCGGGGCGAACATCGACGTTGCCGACTATGCCGTTTGACGAGGCTCTTAGTGCCTCTGAGTCTGCTGCGGCGGTGCGAGATCGAATTGTGCTATCTATAACGACAAGCACATCACCGGCTCTTACCGTGTCGCCTGGGGAAACTGCGATGGAGCGAACTTGTCCGGCATCGGCGGCAATAACTTTCATCGCGGCATGAGGCCGAACCACCGCGGGACCACTGGCGTACACATTGAGCTTGCTCACGACTGTTCCAAGAAGGCCGACAATAACCAGCGCCAGCATAGCCCAATAGGTTGTCCGCAGCCAGGTCGGGAGGGTCTGGAGAACGTCGCCTTGATGGTCCCAGCTCCGGATGTGGTACTCCAGAGCCTCTTCGCGGAAGACGTCGGACCTAGATTCTGAACCCTCAGCCCGCTTTAGGAGCAGTGCCTGAACTCGATTCTGTAGAGTGATCTGATTAAAGGTTGGCGCTGCGCATTCTGCCAGAAGGTCGAGTAACCGAGTGTCTTCCTCTGAGAATGGTCCCGATTTTCCGCTGCGAGTGGCGGTGATAACTCCAGCAGGCAGACCATTAGTCCCGATAAGAGGCACGGCGAGGAACCGCGCATCTTCGGGGCCTCCCGGATTGTCGGCTTCGAAATCGTAGCGGGGATCCAAGCCGATGCAATCCAGCCGGATTGGCTCACCCGTACGGGCCACGAATGCCGCGAGACCAGCAGCGGCGCTCTCGCTCCATTCCTTATTATCGAGTGCGTCTGCCGGCGCGAGAATTTCGTCCTCCGCATCGTAGACCAGGTATTGAACAAGCTCCGCGTTCATCAACGTGCGCACCGTTTCGGTGAGCAGAGCCGCCGAACTCGGAAGATCTACTTGCATTGGAAGCCGAATACAAAAATCAAGCAGCTGATCAATCCTGGCGAATGCCGTCAATGGATCCTGATGCCCTTTCAGTCGAGAGCGGAAACGAGCGGCGCCACACAGTATGATCGAGCGCAACTGGTCTCCCGTGATCTCCGCTCGCGCCATGTAAAAAATATGGCCCTCATTGACTGCCGGCTGAAACAACTCCGGATCGCAGCCAGCCCAGAGGAGGACAGCTGCCGTTGAGTTTCCCGGTGAGTCGGAACTGTGGCGAGTGAGAATGTTGAGCGCATCGTTCGGCGCCAGGCGCGATCCGAGTACGAGCACCGCGGTCTCTTCTTGTTTGAGGTGCCGCAAAGCGTCTTCGGCGCCCGCTGCTTCGACGACGCGGAAGGCCTGAAGCAAAGCATCATCTAAGGGACGAGCCAGGCCGATTGTGAGAATCGTGAGTTGAGGGGGTGCCAAGCAATTCTCCCGGACGGATTCATGCCTCTCCTTGAAATGCATACGTGGAATGCGATGAATGATTGGGCAATCCGCCGGTCCGGCCATTCAGGCTCCGGACGTTGCCTTCAATTCAAGGAGGTTAGCACGAAATACATGAAAAAAGCTTGGGATTAGGCAAGGCCTTACGCGCTTAGGGAACGAAAAAAAAGGAACTTGACCGCCAAGTCGGTAAAGTTCCCCTTGTTGCAGAACGCAAAACGGTCGGACCTCTACATCAGGCGCAGACCTCTTTAATGCAAGTTTTTGGGACGGTAGGGCAGGTGTTGACGATACATATTGTGAGCAGACAAGTGCCGGTGATGCCGCCCGCCATCGCATCCATGGTGGGCTCATCCAAGTTTCGCAGAGTCACTTTCTTGATTTCGAGTTTCTTAGTCTTTTTCAATTTAACCTCCTTTAAGACTTGTGGACGTAGAGGCCAAGTGCAAGACGCATCTTGATCTGCGGGCAAGAAGCAGATCAACGGAATTTAGACACCCCCAGTACATCAGTGAGGGCCCCTCTTGGCCCATGGCGGGATCCAATATTCAATACACCACTAGATACACACCGCCAGACAGGAATTCTGATCGCCGCAGGTGTTGCAGGTCCTAAAGCAGGTGCCAACACAGACGGAGTTAAAACAAGTGATGCCGGTGATGCCGCCGGCCACCGCATCCAACGTAGGTTCATCCAGGTTTCGCAGAGTCACCTTCTTGATTTCCAGCTTCTTAGTCTTTTTCACTTTAGCCTCCTTTCGTTCTGTAGACCACAAGGCGCAGGGTCCGACATATGAGGGTTCTTACTCGCCACCACCAAATGGATCGCGCCGGCTTACGCCAGCTTCTCGCGGATGCGCGCCGAAATACGCGGCGATCTTACTCGTGGGATAGACGAGGAGTCAAGGCAAATCACGACGAGGCGGACGCCGAGCTAGCAGAGTGTCTCCTCCCAAAGGCACATCAGTTGCGCGCGATGTGCCAGCCCTCCGGTGTGACCAAGTTCCGCAGTGAGTGATAATATCTCAGACCATAATGACTAAGGAGCAGCCAAGTAAGAACCTGCTGGAACTGTCCCACTCACACTTCTTTGCTCTTCGAACTCCCTTGTTGCCAATCGAGGAGCTGACCGCGTGGAGCGATGGGCTCACGGCGAGCCAAGTGTTCGAATCAGGGCCCGATCCCACGCAAGTCGACAAAGCGTGGACTGAGGATGTGCAGATTCTGCGCAGCCGGTTGCAAAAGGTCATCGATCGTGCGGAGATACTTCATGCGCTCTACGTTGCGTCGCCTTCGTTACAGGCCGGCATCGAGCACTGGAGACGTGACCCTGACAGCAAGAAAGGTCTGCAAGCGGAGCGGGCATTGGTCCGGTACTTTGCAAGAATGGCGGCCCGGTCCACGCCATTCGGGCTATTTTCAGGTTGTTCCATCGGCCGAGTGGACGAGCAGAGCGCTACTGTGCTGATACTGAAACCGCAGACACTATATCGCCTCTGTTGCCGGCTGGACTTTGACTATCTATTTGCGCTGACCGCAGCGCTGCAACGTGATCCCGCGCTGGAGATGGAACTGCGGTACTGGCCGAATTCGAGTCTGCACAGAATCGCGGATGCCTGGCACTATACCGAGTCCCGCCTGGCGGGGACTCGCCGTTCCCATCACTTGGTGAAAATCGAGAACGATTCTTATCTGGAAGCGGTGCTGGAGTGCGCCCAAGCTGGAGCCACGGTTCACGAGTTGGTAGCTGCGGTGCTGGGGGCGCCAGGCGAAGCCAATCCATCAGAGGAGGAGGCGAAGGAGTATGTGCTGGGCCTAATTCGCGAAAACGAGCTTCTGATATCAAACCTTTCTCCTCTCTTGACGGGAACCCCGCCGCTTGATGATGTTATCCAGCAGTTGGAGTCTCTTTCTTCGGGCGCCGCGACTGCAAGCGCCTTGCGCGGAATTCGGGAACAAATTAAGTCGGTGGAGCAAACGGGTCTTAGGTGCGTGCCTGCCGACTATCAAGCGATTACTGCAGAGATCGAGAAACTTCCCGCAAAGGTCGACCTGGCAAAGCTGTATCAGGTCGATATGATCAAGCCGGTTGATGAAGCCGTGATCGGCAAGGCGGTAATTGCTGAGCTCATGACGGGAGTGGACCTCTTGTGTCGTCTGGGGCAGACAGCCGAGCCGGAGGAACTGAAATCGTTCCGTGACGCTTTCTTTGCCCGCTATGAACAAGCGTTGGTCCCATTGATCGAGGCGCTGGATGACGAAGCTGGGGTCGGCTTTGGAAGCGCTGCAGGCAGAGCCGATCCCTCGCCGCTGCTGAAGGGATTGGTGCTGAATCGAGCTGTTGGCGAGACCCAATGGCGGGGCAAGCAGCTTGAGTCGCATGCCATGCTGCTGCGGCAGGTGTTCGCATGTGCGCAGACGGGCAAAGATGAGTTGGAATTGGATGTATCCACTTTGCGTCAGGACGAAACGTCCACTCAGAGACTAGCGGATTCGTTTTGTGTGATGGGTACTCTGGTGGCGGCCTCAAGCGCCGCACTGCAAGCGGGAGACTTTCAATTCTATCTTCATGGTGGCGTCGGCCCCAGCGGCGCGAGGATGTTGGGGCGTTTTTGTCACGAGGATCCTGAGATCGAACTTGGTGTTCGGAACCACATCCACCAGGAAGAAGCCCGTGATCCGGAAGCGGTCTATGCCGAGGTGGTTTATCTCCCGGAAGGTAGGATTGGGAATGTACTGTGCCGCCCAGTACTGCGCGATTACGAGATTCCTTACCTGGGGCGGTCGGGGGCTAAACCGGATCGACAGCTGCCGGTGAACGATTTGCTCGTCGGGGTCGAAGGAGACAATATCGTCTTGTACTCCCGACGGTTGGAGCGGCGAGTGATTCCGCGAGTAACGAACGCGCACGGATTCATGAATCCGCAGCTGTCCTCTATTTATAGGTTTTTATGTTTCATGCAACATCAGCATGGATCTTCGGTGCCCGGTTTTTCCTGGGGGACGCTTGAGGCCTTGGACTTCCTGCCCCGGGTTCGGGCGGGACGGTTGGTTCTGTCTCCGGCGCGATGGAAATTCTCTGAGAAGGAAGTCGAAGCTATAGGCAAAGGCGAAGGAAGCTTGCGCTTCCGGGCTGTACAAGACTTGCGGCGGCGGCGAAACTTGCCGCGGTGGGTTGTGCTTCAGGAGGGCGATAATTCTCTGCCGGTGGATTTGGAGAACGCGCTGAGTGTAGATGCCTTTGTCCACGTGCTGAAGCGAGGTACGCAAGCCACTGTAACCGAGTTGTACCCGGCACCCGATCAGATGTGCGTGTCTGGTCCCGAAGGCCACTTCTATCATGAGCTGCACGTCCCATTTGTCCGGAAGGTGTTAAGGCAGGCCTCCGATGACGCGACTGCAGCAACGGTAAGGAAACGGACGACTGCCATAGCTCGCGCAGGGGTACGTCGCGAAACCAGAGTTCTTCCGCCCGGCAGCGAATGGCTTTACGTCAAGCTGTATGGCGGGGTAACAATTCTGGATGAAATCCTGACCACTTCTCTTCCTGCTTTGGTTCGAACCGCAATCGCATCCGGATCGATCGACCGCTGGTTCTTCATCCGCTACGCCGATCCTCACGATCATTTGAGGATCAGATTCCACGGCGCTTCCGCCCGGATCAGCCAGGAACTCTTGCCGCAAGTTTGCGAAACGCTTAATCCACTGCTAGCGTCTGGCAAACTCTGGAAGATTGCCTTCGATACGTATGAGCGCGAGATTGAGCGATACGGCGGTCTGGAAGGGTTGCTTGCCGCCGAAGACATCTTCTTTGCAGACAGCGAAGCGGTGTTGAATATGCTTGGAGAACTCGCCGGGGACGAGGGTTTGGATATCCGTTGGCGAATCGGCCTGATGACCATTGACCAACTACTTACTGATTGTGACTTTGACGACCAAGCCAAGCGGTCGGCTGTCGAACGCTGGCGGGATACATTTCAGCGAGAGTTCAAAATAGACTCTTTGGGAAAAAAACAACTGAGTGACAAGTTTCGAGCAGAACGGCAGAAATTGGAGTCGCTCTTCGACGACGCGCCGGAGAGTAGTGAGGTTTGGCTGTTCGCAAAACAAGCCCTGGCGCGCCGATCAGTCAGAGTGAGCGAAGCGCTTCGCAAGCTGCGGGCACTGGCCGCGGAGAACAAATTGGAAACAGATATTGTCGATCTGGCCGCGAGCTTCTCGCATATGCACGTCAACAGGCTGATGCGCTCATCCCAGCGTGCCCATGAACTGGTCTTGTACGATTTTCTCTTCCAGATCTACGACGGCAGGATCGCCAGAAAAACGCGGATCGAGTCCGGCTCCCGCCGGAGTCTCGTTCACGAAACGGAGCAATCCGGCCAGGTTTAACCCATCGGTGGAGTCGCGACTAACCAAGGCTGTACTGCTCTTCGATCAGGTCGAGAGCTTCGCGAAGAATATTCACACGCTTATCGGGGTCTGGTTCAGCTTCAACCTGGCGATCGACGGTGGCGATAAAAGCCGAGAGTCCCTGGCGTTGCTGCTCTTCGATGTCGTACTTGAGGGCCTGGAAGATCGCGTTGTTCGGGTATTTGATGAGGTATGCCTGACATGCATCCATGGCTTTGCGGAAGTTGTGTTCGGTGAGGTTTCTCCGCGCCTCGGCCTGCGCCGTGTTCATGGCGTCGTGCTCGGAGCGCACCTCATCGTAGAAGCTTTGGTAAGCGGTACCGCTTTCGCGATCAATGGAATCCGGGGCGCGGCGGTCGAGATCAAGCACAACACCCAGCTTCGAAAGCGCATTGCTTACGTCGCCCTTAAGCCATGCATCCAAGGCGGCGCGATGGATTTGCTCCTTTTCCTGACGGAGGTTCGTGTATTCCAGTTCCCGGCGGTCGACCTCGGCCAGCAACTGCAGTGCGCGAGGCTCTTGGGGCCGGAGCTGGAGAACATTCCGCGAAGCCTCGCGGGCGTGCCCGTAGGCGTGATTGTCGATGCGCTGCCGGGCGAGGCGATACCAATCGTCGATCTGGCGTTCGCTGCGTCGGTTTTCGATCCGGCCCTTCAGGGTTAGCGCCGTGGCATTGTCGGGTTCGATTTGGAGAGCTTCCTGCAACTTCTGGAGAGCAAGCGAGTCTTCTTCTGCTTCAAATCGGGCGCGGGCGGCGTCGAGCAGCTGAAGCAGCATCTTTCGCCGAACGGCGCTGTCGAGCTGCTGGCGAAGAGATCCAACGGAAGTGTCCAGGTTGCCCTCGGCCTCAAGCTCGTCCAGGATTTCTCCGGCAAATTGGAAATCGCCATCTGCCAACGCTTTGGTGGTCCGCTGCAACCGTTGACGAGCGCGCTCAGCATCGAAAAACTCGATGGGCTCGTTGCGCAGCGCCTTGTTGAGCGTGTCGCCGAAATCGCGGGCACTCGCGAAACGGTTCCAGGGTTGCTTCGCCATCGCTTTGTGCAGCACGCGGCTGACGGGCTCGCTCACTGTGGAATTCAAATCTGCCGCCAGGGGTGGGATCTGACGGAGAATTGCGTCGACTACTTCATCGGTTCGGGCGCGCTGAAACGGGTTCCGGCCGGTCATGGCTTCATAGCAGACGACGCTGAGAGAAAAAATATCGGAAACCGGCGACAGCGGCTTTAATTCAATCTGCTCGGGAGACATGTAGAGCAACGTGCCTTTTTGCGCGCGCGCGGCAAGGGCGTCCGCCACGCGGGCCACGCCAATGTCAACAATTTTCACCGAGTCGTCTTCCATTACGAAGATGTTGCTCGGCTTTAAGTCGCGGTGGACCAATCCGCGTTCGTGGGCGGCCTGCAGACCGCGGCAGGTCTGGGAAATAATGTCGATCGTGCGCTCAACCGTGAGACGATGGCTGGCCTTACGGATGAAATACTCCAGCGTGGTGCCGGGCAGCAAAGGCATCACCAAATAAGGTTTCTTCCTGCCTTCCTCCTCAAATTCTCCAATGTCGAAAATCTCGACGATGTTGGGATGGCTCATGGAGGCGAGCACGTCGCACTCCTTGTAGAACAACTGAAGCGATGCCGGGTCGGGAATGTCGAGGATCGTCTTGACCGCTACTTCACGGCGTACTATGGTGTCATAGGCCCGGTAGACTAGGCCTATGCCGCCCTGGCCGAGGAGTTGCCTGACCTCGTAGCGGTTTGCCAATTTTCTGGATGAAGCGGAATTCCCCATGGCGACCCCGAAGTGCAGCGGCACTAGCATCTTAATAGATTTGGCCGAAAATTGCAGCCTTCACGATTCCGAAGCGGCTTGAGGGAATCGGAAAGCGAGACTGATGGCCTCCAGCGGGAACCTCGTTCGCTTCAATCAGTTCAGTTAAGCAAGTTACGGTGTGGTGGTCTCGATGAGCGGTTGCTTTTGCGCAGCATGGTTCAATCGACGCCCCCAAACTGCTTCACATCATCCGGACCATCTTTCACGGCAACAGCTCCTTTTCCTTGAACCATTTCACGGACGCTCTCAACGATATCGGGATTCGCCAATGTTGTGATATCGCCGGTGCTTAGGTTGTTGGAGATGGCGGCCAAAACTCGGCGCATGAGCTTGCCCGAGCGCGTCTTTGGCATATCCGGAACAATGTGAACTCTCTTCGGCCGAGCGATCTTGCCGATGATGGTTTCAATTGTCTTCGTCACTCTCTCGGCTATTTCGGGGCTAGGTTTGATCCCCGGTGCCAGCGACACATAGACTTCTGGCACGCGGCCTTTAATCTCATCGACGACGGGCACTACTGCGGCTTCCGCAATCTCGGGCAGAGTCAGGCAAGCCGATTCGATTTCCTTGGTGCCGATGCGATGCCCGGCGACATTGATAACATCGTCGACTCGTCCGAGGATGCGAAAATAGCCGTCCGCAGCGAGCACCGCGCCATCGGCGGCAAAATACGGCCAGTCGCGCCAGTCTTTGCTTTTGTGGTCCTTGCAGTATTTTCGGTAGTACTGATCGACGAAGCGGTCGCGATCGCCCCAGATGGTTTGCATGATGCCGGGCCAGGGATTGCGTATGCAGATGTTGCCCGCCTTTCCCGATCCGGCGGTGACTTCTGTGTTGTTCTCATCAAAGATAGTGGGATAAATTCCGGGTGCACCCGGGCCTGCGCTTCCTGGTTTCATGGGATCGAGCGCGGGCTTCGTAGTACAGAGGAATCCTCCATTTTCGGTTTGCCACCATGTGTCCACGATCACGGCCTCGCCCTTGCCAACGGTATCGTGATACCAGCGCCAAACTTCGGGCTCGATGGGTTCTCCCACGGTGGTCATGTGCTTGAAGTGATAGTTGTATTTTTTGGGTTCATCGGGACCCGACTTGCGCAACATACGAATGGCTGTGGGTGAAGTGTGAAAAATGTTGACGTTGAGGCGCTCGGCGATTCGCCAAACTCTTCCCGCGTCGGGGAAGGTCGGCACGCCTTCATAGAGAACGCTGGTGGCGGCCAGGGACAGAGGACCGTAAACAATATAGGAGTGGCCCGTGATCCAGCCGATGTCGGCCATGCACCAATAAACATCTTCGGGATGAATATCCTGGATATATTTGGACGTGCCGGTTACGTAGGCGAGGTAGCCGCCGGTGCGGTGCTGGCAGCCTTTGGGCTTTCCGGTGCTTCCGCTGGTGTACATGAGAAACAGAGGAGCCTCCGCGTCCATGGAAACCGGCTTGACCAATTGTCCGGAGAACTTCAGAAGCTCTTCATCGAGAAAGTAGTCGCGGCCGGGGACCATGGGAGCGGCAGAACCATACTGCCCGCGATGGCGCTTCCAAACCAGGACCTTGTCGACGGATTGTCCTTCCTGTTGCGCCACGTCGAGCGCAATCTCCGCGCCGGCCTTATGGTCGATCATTTTGCCGTTGCGGTAGTAACTGTCCGCAGTGATTAAGATCCGGCTGCCGGAGTCGGCGATGCGGCGGCCGCAGGCTTCTCCGCTGAACCCACCGAACACAACGGAGTGCACGATTCCCAGCCGGGCGCAGGCCAGCATGGTGATGGGCAGCTCGGGGATCATCGGCATGTGGATGGTGACGCGATCTCCGGTCTTCAGGCCCGCAAAGTCGCGAAGCAGGGCCGCCAATTCGTTTACTCGGACATACAATTCCTGGTACGTGACGGCTACAACGGGCTCCTGCTCGGGCTCGGGCACGAAGATCAATGCAGCTTTATTCTTGTACTTTTCGAGGTGACGGTCGACACAGTTGTAAGAGGCGTTGAGCTTTCCGCCGACAAACCATTTCCAAAACGGCGGGTTATTGGTGTCGAGGGTGGTGTGCCAGTACTGATCCCAACTCAGCATGTCGGCATATTCCCGGAAACATTCCGGGAAATTCTTCTCGCTGAAGCGCTCAGTGACTGCCGGGTCGGACAGGTTCGCCTGGCCGATGAATTTCGGAGAAGGATAAAAATATTCTTCCTCGCGCCAGTGCACCGCGATCTGCGCCTCACTGGTCTCGACTGCTGGCTTGTTTTTCTCGCGAATGTCAGCCATGTCCCTCACACTCTCTAACTTAGAATTTGCGCTACGGCTTATAGCGGTCAACGTACGATTCTAGACGACAAATGATAGCGGCGGCGCCGTTCTAGCCGGCCGCCGCCGCTGAAGCCTGCTGGCAGGGGCCGCGCCGCTAGCTCCGCCGCCTAAGCCAATTATCTTGCAAAGTTATTCGAGCTGCATCCAGCGTGTGCCGCAGTGCAGGCGTGGCCTGCACGCTGTTAGTCTGCGGCCGAGGCGCGCCCTCCGGTTTCGTCCCAAATGCGCACACCGCGCGTCTCACGTAGAAGCAGACTTCCCACAATAAACGTCATGCCGGCCACAATCATCGGGTAATAAAGGCCGGCATAGATATTGCCCGTTGCCGCCACCGACCAGAGGCCGATCAATGGCAGCAACCCGCCGAACACGCCGTTCCCTATGTGATACGGAAGGGAAAGCGACGTGTAGCGAATCTTTGCCGGAAAAGCCTCAATCAGGTAAGCGGCGATAGGGCCGTAAACTAGGCATACGAAGAGAACCTGCACGAACACCAGCAACACCAACATGGTGCGATTCGGATTCGGGGCTTCCTTGGCTGGCACCAACGCTCCACTTGCGTCTGTGGTCATGGCCGTGAGTCCGATCGCGCCCGTTACTTTATTTTTGGCCGATTTCACCGTAACCACATTGTTCCCGGCAGCGTGTTCCATGGCCTTGTAGATCGGGATGTAAGTAAGAACGCCCAGCAGGCAGCCCGCCATCATGAGCTTCTTCCGGCCAACGCGGTCGGAAAGCGCGCCCACCACGGTGAAGAACGGCATCCCGCAGAGCAGGGCGATTGCCACCACGATGTTGGCGGTTTTGACATTCACTTTCAGGACCGTCTGCATATAGAACAGAGCGTAAAACTGCCCCGTGTACCAGACCACGCCCTGGCCAGCCGTTGCTCCGAAAAGCGAAATCAGGACGTTCTTCAGATTCGGCCATTTGGTGAAGGCATCCCTCAGCGGTTGAGTGGAGGTCATGCCCGCGCTCTTGAGCTGGGCGAAGATGGGCGACTCCTTCATCTTCAGGCGAATGTAGAGCGAGATCAGCACCAGGATGATCGAGACGAGGAAGGGAATGCGCCAGCCGTAAGCCGCGAAGTCTTCTTTCGACATTGAGTTCTGCGTGACCAGAATCACGATGAGCGACACGAAAAGACCCAGCGTGGCCGTGATCTGGATAAAGCTGGTGTAGAAGCCGCGCTTGTTGTCGGGGACGTGCTCCCCCACGTAAACCGCAGCGCCGCCATATTCTCCACCCAGCGCCAATCCCTGTAAAACGCGGATCAAAAGCAGCACGACCGGTGCGAACCAGCCTGCCGTCGCGAAGGACGGCAGCAGGCCGATCGCAAACGTCGAAAAGCCCATGATGGAGAGCGTCACGATAAAGGCATACTTGCGTCCGACGAGGTCGCCGATACGGCCGAAGAACAGCGCGCCAAAAGGCCGCACCAGGAAGCCAACCGCGAAGGTCGCAAGATAAGCGAGGTAGGCGAACGTGTCGTTGCCGGTAGGATAAAACTTCAGCGCCAGGATGGCCGTGAGACTGCCGAAAATGTAGAAGTCGTACCACTCGATCATGGTGCCGACAGACGACGCCATAATCACGCGCCAGATGCTGTACTCTGCGTTACCAGTTCCTGCCACTGCAGCATTCGCCATAGTATTCTCCGTTGATTTGCTGAAATTCGTCTCGACCACTTGGACAGCAACGAAAAAACCCGTGACAGTCTCTATCGCGTGGCCACCCCACGATGGGTCACTGCCGTTGCTTCTGTAAAATTGCGCCTACCGTCAATTCCGATCCGGGTACCACCGTGAGTTCCCGCTTCCACTGGGCAAAGCCCGGCATAGACAACACGACGACATGCGTCCCAGTGCTAAGGCCGATCTCGGATGGTGTGCTGCCCACATAGTTGCCGTCCAGCGTAATTTCCGCACCGGCGGGAGTCGAGGTGAAATTACACTTTATCTTCTCCGCCTTCTCCCGAGGTACCTCCTGCACGGAGCTAGCGGGCGGTGCTGGCGCGGGCACCGGAGAACTCTGCCGGGGTGCAACGGCAGCCGGGACCGGCTGAGCTGTGGCTGCAGTCGCAGTCGTCGGCAGACTGGCGTTTCCGTCTGTGGCTACCAGCGTGTACAACTGCTTTCGCTCCTTGCCCTTGTCATCCACGTAGTAAACCGCAAGGCCGTGTTTCTCTTTTTTGGCGTCGAAACTTTCGCCCTTGGGTAGCGGAATGCATCTGGAGTATTTCGATTCGATCATGCAACTGATACGGAACGGCGGCTCGTTGTCTTCCTGCACGAGCAAAGTACTCACCAGTGGCACGTTAGTAGTCGAACGGCAATATGCGTCGAAGGTAAGTTGTTCGCAATTCTGGGGGACGCCGTTGTTGTCAGGGGCCGACGATCGAGTTACAGAATCCAGGACCGTAATCCGAACCGTATCTTTCGACGAGGCAGCATTCGCTACCATGACCGCCAACAAGAGACCCGCCTGCAAAGCTGCGATTCTACGCATAGTCATCAAACCAGCTCCTCAAAGCACTGCGGATGCATCCGTCGCATACCTTCCCGACAGATTCCCAATCCGGTCCCACGATTTCGGTACAATTGCTCCCCCCTGGTGCGGCCACAAAGGGTTTCCCCGCTGGAGGGATCTTTGAGGACGGACTCACTCGCGGTTCATCGCCCGAATGCAGCCCGCCCCCGTTCTTTGGTAGCCAGTGGCCTCAATCTGCGCGCTGGCCATTTAATCTGGCCGTGATCCCCCGGCAGGCCAGTTTTGGCCCGCTGGGGATCGAGGGTCGGTCTAGAACGTAAAGATCGGCCCGAATTCGGTGCGGTGATCCTGCCATTCGTTGGACGGCTGCCCAGCAATTGTGTAAAGCGGGACGTTGTCGCGTATACGGGTGGCGTAGACCGACTGTTCGAAGCCGAACGAGCACCAGTTGTTGAATTTGTAGTACAGGGTTCCAATGGCACTCTTGCCCATCGACATCGGAAGTCCGCCACCGCACGTGGCGCTCCCGTCCGAGGCGGCGCAGCCGATGCCATTGGCGCGTTCCTGGTCGTTATGCACCACCTGGTCTTTGCCGATGGTGAACGAAAGCTGCCAGCCCGCGTTGTGGCCTTGCGGATTGGCATTGAACCACCGGGAAAGCGGCAAGCCGAGCTGGATGAATCCGCCAAAGGCCTGGACGGGCTTCTGGGGAGCAACCACGACCTGTCCCGCCCCGTTGGTCCCGAGGACGGTGCCACCCTGAGCCGCCAGCGGACCGCCATCGGCAGTTGAAAAGCCCGATACGACGTTGGTTAGCCCACTTACGTCGGTGAAGAAACCGTTGATTTGGCCGCCGAAGTAGAAGCGCAAGTCGCCGCCCTTGTAGGCTGTCGCCA